>BNJU01003873.1_pt1 | contig 42740 bp, 39 predicted proteins | sample 8539281 | NCBI WGS metagenome assembly BNJU01 (sample SAMD00202456, study PRJDB9452) | human saliva metagenome | isolation source: human saliva | place: Japan
ATCTTCATTTCGCTTTCATCCTGACGCTGAGAAGACAGAGAGCGCTGATAATCTGCATCAACTACTAAGACGCTTTTTACCTTTTCTGGTAAGATAATTGGCAAAAAGTGCGCAGAGAGTTGTCTTCCCTACCCCACCCTTTTGATTGGCAAATACTACTGTTTTTATAGTTCGACATTTTTCCTTTTTATTTTTGAATTACCAAACAATCTCAATCTAAGCTGCAAATCACAAGATTGAAACTGATATATCATCTATCAATAACAAATTGATAAAACTACTTTTGCAAAGATACATAAAAGATTTAATCTAATTATAATTTTTAATCATAAAACTACATAATTACCTATATATTAATCTATGATTCTATTTATATTATAAGCTATTTATAATTTAATCATCTTTTATTTTAATATCGATAACTTTTTAATTACTATCATATTTAGCTATATTTTTATATTAATATATTAAATTATATTTATAAAACAATATTTCAATATATATGTTTTTTTATATTGTAAAGCATAATAAAACATATCACTAAAAAAATAGTTTTTTTAGTGATAAATATAAAATGAATAATAGAGTAAATCATGTATAATAATAAAATAGGGTAAGGCAAACAAGCATTAGTTTAAACAGAAAATAAGGTAAAAATAGATGTCATTTTGACAGAAAAAGAAGTCATTTTGACACATAACGGGGTAGGGCACATCATTTGAAATAGAGGTGATAAATAAATAATTGGAGGATATTTAATGAATTTCGACAAATATACAATAAGAGCACAAGAGGCAGTTCAGACTGCAGTGCAAAGCGCACAATTAGGTCGTCAGCAAAGCGTTGAGCCATTACACCTATTGAAAGGTATCATGGAGAAAGGCAAAGACACGCTTAATTTCATTTTCCAGAAGCTGGGAGCTAATGCACATGGCGTTGAGATGGCACTACAAAACGAGCTGCAACATCTACCTAAAGTAGACGGCGGTCAACCTTACTTTAGTAATGAAACAACACAAGTGTTTAACCAAGCTGAATCAATTTCTCAGCAATGGGGAGACGAATTTGTGTCTATTGAGCCACTACTGATGGCAATAATGAAGGGAAACAGCACTGCAGGTAGAATCTTAAAAGACGCAGGTTGCACGGAAGATGGCATGCGGAAAGCTATCGAAGAATTACGTCAAGGCCAACAAGTTCAGACACAAAGTGGCGATGAAATTATCAGTCTCTCGGCAAATATGCCATCAATCTCGTTGAACGTGCAAGACAAGGAAAGCTTGATCCCGTTATCGGTAGAGACGAAGAGATTCGTAGAGTGCTTCAAATCCTGAGCCGAAGAACCAAGAACAACCCTATATTAGTAGGTGAACCCGGTACGGGAAAAACGGCAATTGTAGAGGGTTTAGCAGAGCGAATTATGAAGGGAGATGTACCAGAAAACCTCAAGAATAAGCAGCTTTATTCTCTCGATATGGGTCAACTCGTGGCCGGAGCAAAGTATAAAGGTGAGTTCGAGGAACGTTTAAAAGGAGTTATAAAAGAGGTTACTAACGCCCAAGGTAACATCATCTTGTTCATTGATGAGATTCATACGCTTGTCGGAGCAGGTGGTGGTGAGGGCGCAATGGATGCCGCAAATATACTTAAACCAGCGTTGGCACGTGGTGAACTTCGCGCCATTGGAGCTACTACTTTGAATGAATACCAGAAGTATTTCGAAAAAGATAAGGCGCTCGAACGACGTTTCCAGATGGTTATGGTGACTGAACCTGATGAGTTAGATGCCATCAGTATCTTAAGAGGATTAAAGGAACGATATGAGAATCACCATAAGGTGAGAATACAAGATGACGCTTGTATCGCAGCCGTTAAGCTTTCTGAGCGTTACATAACAGACCGATTCTTGCCAGACAAGGCCATCGATTTGATGGATGAAGCAGCTGCAAAGTTACGCATGGAGCGTGATTCTGTGCCCGAAGAACTCGACGAAATGGAACGCTCTCTGAAGCAAAAGGAGATAGAACGGCAAGCAATTCTTCGCGAGAACAACCAGCAAAAGATTGATCAACTCGAAAAAGAGATTGCCGAACTCAAGGATAAAGTAAATACATTCCGTGCGCGTTGGGAAGCTCAAAAAGGTGAAGTCGACCACATCCAGCAAATCAAACAGCAGATGGAAGGTCTGAAATTGGAAGCTGAAAGAGCTGAACGCGAAGGCAATTATCAACGTGTTGCTGAAATAAGATATGGTGAATTAAAACAGCTTCAAGACCAAATCGACACGCTAAGGAAGCATGTTGACGAGGAGCAAGGAGGCGAAGCACTCATCAGAGAAGAAGTAACCGCCGACGATATTGCCGAAGTTGTGAGCCGCTGGACAGGCATTCCAGTAAGTAGAATGCTACAAAGTGAGCGAGAGAAACTACTGCACTTAGAAGATGAACTGCATAAACGTGTCATCGGACAAGACGAAGCTATCGACGCCGTTTGTAATGCAGTAAGACGCAGTAGGGCAGGACTTCAAGACCCAAAGCGGCCGATTGCTTCCTTTATCTTCTTAGGAACAACGGGCGTTGGAAAGACAGAATTGGCGAAGACCTTAGCCGAATATCTCTTCAACGACGAGAATATGTTGACCCGAATTGATATGAGTGAGTATCAAGAGAAGTTCAGTGTAACTCGTCTTATCGGTGCACCTCCGGGGTATGTAGGCTATGATGAGGGCGGACAACTTACCGAAGCAGTTCGTCGTAAGCCTTATAGCGTCGTACTCTTTGACGAGATTGAGAAGGCACATCCAGATGTTTTCAACACCATGTTACAAGTACTTGACGACGGAAGACTTACCGATAACAAAGGTCGTTTGGTTGACTTTAAGAACACAATCATCATCATGACGAGCAACGCTACACGCGAACAGCTCACCAAATTGATGCGTCCTGAGTTCTTGAATCGTATTGACGACATCATCACCTTCCATCCTTTGACGAAAGAAGAGATTAAGAAGGTTGTTGAACTACAAATGAAACGCGTTCAAAAGATGCTTGAACAACAAGGTTTTTCATTGCATTGGACACAGGAAACTATCGACGACTTGGCCGACCTTGGCTATGATCCTGACTTCGGAGCACGCCCTGTTAAGCGCGCCATTCAAGACCATGTACTCAATGACTTGAGTCGAAAGATTCTTGAAGGAAAGATTGGTAAGGAGGTAACTTTAGGTAAAATTAAAGCGTAAGAAAGCCCTTTCAACCTCTCTTTTCTGAGGGAAAACACTGTCTATTGAACGTTTATAAACGACAATAGACAGCTGTTTAGAGCTTAAAATAACAAGAAGGTAAAAGTGAGTAGAAACAGACTAACCGCTGTTTTCAATCACTTTTACCTTCTTTTTTTATTATATTAATGCCTCGTATTATTCCGTTTGCCTAAGTTCTACAACGATTTTCTGACTTCTGCAAACTTATTTCTTTAGGTATTCCCGTGCACATTGCATGACGCTTTGATTCCCCTCACCATCTGATATGAGATCATCAATCAGCCAACGACCGTCTTCTTTCTTCATCATCAGCATGAAAGTAGAAATCTTTTTCCCATTTTTCAACTTCAAAAAGACTTGTGCCGATGAAGCAAAATTCATGGAGATTGCTTCTATTTGGTAAGAAAGCATATCCCAATCTTGGGCACCTATCCAATAATCATAATCAAAACAACCCATCTGTTCGTGCCGCTTCATGCGCTCACGCTCGCAATCTTCCATCGTCTTATTCCATGCTTTGGTGCAAAATCTGCGGTCCAATGACTTCTCACCCTGCATGGCTTCGTCCAATGCTCCATTGTAAGTATTGCAGAGTGTGGTATAAATGGTGTCAACAGAAGCCTTGACTGCCGATGTATCTTTAAGGAAAGGAGAATTCAATGAAACGCTGTTCTCCACCTTTTGACTTTGTTTTATTGCATTCTGACGAAGTAAATGACGAGCTAAAATAAAACAACCTACAATACAAACAATCACTAATAATTTTGTTTTCATACGCAATGTATAAGTATATATATAAATAGGTGTAATGTAAACTATCCCATCTTATATTTCAACAGCACAAGGCTTATCCGCTACTTAAATGGATTTTCGGTCGGATAGGGTAGGGAAGCTGGCTGATTATAGGCTATATCCTGAATGCCAAGATACTTGAATACCTCAAACAACACTTTGCCCACATGGTCAAAAGCCACTGCACCATGGTGGGGATATCCCTTTTGTATGAGCACATGACGATAGAAACGACCCATCTCCGGAATAGCAAACACACCGATACCACCAAAAGAACGCGTCGGAACATCAAGCACTTCACCCTCTGCAATATAGGAACGCAGATTGCCCTGTGCGTCACATTGCAACCGATAGAAAGTCACCTTGCTGGCTGCAATGTCGCCTTCGAGTGTACCACGAGTAAAGTCTGGCTCGCCACCTTGTTCCAAAAGACGGTTCTGAATGAGCTGATACTTAATGGCACGAGTGCTGCACATCTTACATTCGGGAGTGTTTCCACAATGGAATCCCATAAAAGTGTCGGTGAGTTTATAGTCATATTTGCCTTTAATATCATCGTCATAAATGTATTGAGGAACGGAGTTATTGATGTCAAGTAACGTCACTGTATCTCCCGATGCGCACATACCAATATACTCAGATAAGGCTCCATAGACATCAACCTCACATGCAACCGGGATGCCACGACTTACTAATCGCGAATTAACATAACAGGGTTCGAAACCAAACTGGCTTGGAAACGCGGGCCAACACTTGTCTGCAAAGGCCACAAACTCACGTGAACCTTTGTGGTCTTCTGCCCAATCTAACAACGTGATTTCAAATTGAGCCATGCGACGACTCAAGTCTGGATAATACTTACCACAGCCCATTTCACGAGCCATATCCTCACAAACGGCGTCAATACGAGGGTCATTTTCATGCGCCTTATAAGCCACAAGTAGGTCTAATTCTGAGTTTTCTTCTATCTCAACTCCTAATTCATAGAGTCCTTTTATGGGTGCATTGCAGGCAAAAAAGTCTTGGGGACGCGGACCAAAGGTAATGATTTTCAATCCCTTTAAGCCTATAATCGTGCGTGCAACAGGCACAAAGTCGGCCATCATCTGTGCCACATCTTCTGCCGTTCCCACGGGATATTCAGGGATATATGCCTTGAGGTGGCGCATACCGAGATTGTAAGAGCAGTTCAACATGCCGCAATAGGCATCACCACGGCTGTTGATCATGTCGCCATCTCCCTCTGCTGCAGCCACAAACATGCATGGACCTTCAAAGTGTTTTGCTATTAAGGTCTCTGGCGTTTCAGGGCCAAAATTACCCAAGAACACTACAAGTGCATTGCAACCTGCAGCCTTCACCTCGGCAACGGCCTTGAGCATATCTTGCTCATTCTCTACGGTTGTCTTACAATTAAACAGCTCTCCTTGATAAACTGCTACGATGTTTTCGCGCCTTTTCGTGGATAAGGCGATAGGAAAGCAGTCACGACTCACGGCAATAATACCGAGCTTGACTGTTGGAATGTTTTTAGTTACCATATCAATTGTATTATTCAATCTTGTTGTTTCGCTATGTTTTCACAAAGATAGATAAAAATATAAATAGTGAAATGGCTTTAATTACAAAAAATGATGATGCTAACGAAAATTAACTTTTTAGTGTATCATCACACGAATTGAGTGCAACGCTGTTCTATAATCTCATCATTTGTGGTGGGTTTCTAAACTGATTATCCTGTCTATAAACCTTAAAAAACTTTGTTTTTCAAAGAAAATAGAGCATAAATAAGGGCTCAATATCTGCTATTTTTGTTGTGTTTATTCGCTAAAAAAGTGGACTTTAAAAAGGAAGCAAATAGAAAAATAAAAGCAAGAAAACAGCAATGATATCAGCTTCCAATGGTGTTGATAAGATAGAAAAGTGCGTTTCGCGTTGTGATTTGCATCGTTTTACGTTGCTTAATCATGTGTTTATGCTTGTGAAATAGCCCATTTCTTCGGGTAAAATGACTGAGATTAGAGGATGTTTTCATGCAAATAATGGCGTTTATTTTGTGATTTTAAGTAATGCTCTGAGTCTCAATGCAATATAAACTCTTGTTTTTTGGCCCTTATCCAGGCAAGAATGATTATGCGTTTCAAATACGCGAGTTTTGCAAAGGCTTTTGTAAAGTTTATTATCCTTTATTTAAGAATAAGATAACAGCAGTCCAAGGAATGGCTGCCTAATTGGGGTGGGTGGGCGGGGTAGGCTGTAATGACCTCACGTCTTGAATCATTTTGCAATGAAATATGTTAGACTTAGCAGCACATTCTTAGTCAAAAAGTGATATTTTCCGATGTGCATATAGTCTCTAAAACGTTGCATTTCAAGCCGCCTATACGTAGAAGTGGATAGGTAGGATGATAGGTGTTATTAGTCAAAAAGGTATTTTTCTCAGCAAAAAGTGAATCATAAAAGTATAAAAAGTGAAAGAAAACAGACTGCAATTCAAAACGAATGATTGTCAAGTTTGCATCCTTATGTGATATGATGTAACAGCTTAAGAATGAGGATATTATCTATTTTTTAAGTAAGTTTCTGTCATATTTCAAGCTCATTACTGCCGTTTTATGTTGTAAAACATATTTAAAGGTAATCAAACAAAAATGACTTTTACCGATAAATTTAGTCATTTTGGGTTGTTTGTGCACTTATTTCAGTGGAGTATATAGGTTAGAAGGTGATTTATTTCCAATTTAAGGGTGATTCATCAAAAGTCTTTACACCTCGTAAAGTCATAGAGACGATGAGTAAAGAAAAGTCACTTTTTGACTAAAAGAAAGCTATCAGAAAATGTGATGTGTAGGATAAAGCGTTGAAATTAAGTAAGATAGAAGAAATAAGAAGAACGGAAATATACCTTTTTGACTAAAATATGACTAAATTTTGAGCTATATTTTATAAGCAAAGAAAAATGCTTTTTTGACTAAAGATAAATTTATTCGTGATGAGATTAAACGCCTTTATCGTCAATAAATAAAGTAGATGAGCGGGAAAAGTCATTTTAGAAACATCTCTTTTTGACTAAAAGGACCCGTTTTTCTGAGTTGAATAGGAGTTTCGTTTGAATCAAATGATAGAAATATCCCTTTTTGACTAATAAACGAATGCACAGACATGATTTCTCCATAGATAATTAGTTCTGATTTAAAAGCAATCTTAAGCAAATATTGTTGGATAGAAAACATCCCTTTTTGACTAATAAACGACGATTTGATTTGTTATTTTTTTAGATTATAAAAAGATATGATTTAATTCATAAATTAATTTACATTATCAGCCTATTTATGTCAAATATAAACATGAAAAAGGAAGGTTTTTTTAGAGAAATATGACTAAAAAGTAAATTATATTTACACGCACAAAAAGATATTTTCTTGTAGATTTTCTTTTTTCTTCTCACACAAACAATTTTATGCTTTATTTGAGTTGAGAATATAACTAAAAAGTAAAGGATCACCCTTCTAAAAGCCTCTATTGTCTATTTATTATGTAAGAATCTCTATTATAGAATGCTTTTAATTCATTGATAATCAATAACTATGAGGTAAGATTAATCACTTTTTGACTAAATTTTAATTGAGAAACCTCCCGAAATGACTAAATCTGTCTGCCAAAATGACTAAAAGCACAAAAGAAACCTCCCTTTTTGACTAAATGGTTTCTTGGCTTTAAAAAGGCAATCACTTTGTCTTGATTTGGGGATGTGAATGAACATGGAGGTAGAAGGGACGCAGATAGAGTGGGGGAGTGTGCTGTTTTTTAGCGATTTCCCCCTTTAACTATGTTAAAGGTAGCGTGTTGTATCTTAGTAATTATATAAGTGAAAGCTGCTTTTTACATAGAGTTTCGTCTTTATTTTCATTTGTTTTATCGAACGATTTACATGGATAGAAGGAATTTACTCCTTGAAATGGTCATGTTTCTTCCTTTTTATTCTCTTATATTTACATATTATTGGCGTTTCAAAGATTATGGGGTGATTTTGTTGTTTGCTTCAGAAAATAATCGTATCTTTGTCGTTAAATTCAATAATTAAGACAAAACGATGGACGAAAAGAGTGAGTTAATGACCATACAGTCCAACAATGTGACCTTCGGAAAGTATGATATCTCTTCGATACAAGAGAACATTCTCACCACGATTGGAGGCGCATTGCAAAACCATATGACGAATAAGGCGAGCATGTCTCACGACTTATTTAACGTTCCTTACATAGAAGTTAACTGCGATGAGATAGGGGGAAAGAACAACAAACGACGTGTACTTAAGGAGGCAAAAGACTTAATGAAGCGCGACTTTTCATTCCGTTGGTCTTATCCTAACAATGGACAGGCGGTGGAAACTACAGGAGTTATCATCACGACTATACATGATCTTAAGGGCACAAATATATTGAGAATCAACCTCAATGAATGGGCAATACCGTTCCTTATCTATTATGGTAAGGGCGTAGGAGGCACACTTTTCTCGAAGGAAATAGCCTTGGGACTGCGTGGAAAGTATGCAAAGCGCATCTATAAGATAATCTGTAGTCAGCGAAACCGCACGAGATTTGAATATGATATCAAGCAGTTTCGCCGGGATTTTGAAGTTCCTGCCAACTACGATAATGCTCATTTGCGTTCTAAAATCCTTGAACCGGCACGCAAAGCAATCAATGAATCACACTCTGATGTGACGTTTGAATATGAGCTGATTGCAAAGAAACGGAATCATAAAACGAAGCCCGTTGCCGACACGATTGTTTTACATATAACGCCGAAGTATATCGCTTTGCCGACGACAGACGCTGTAAAGGTGGAACGACAAAAGGACTATCAGTATGCATATAATTGGATAAAGTTGGTCAGTGGGATTCAAGATGACCCAGCAATCATTAGTGGTGTCGACCAACTTCAACAGGAAGGCGGACTTAAAGCGTTTGTAAAGAAGTGCCAATATTACGATGATCAGCTTGTATCGGGTAAGTGTACAAAGCTTTATGTGCGTAATACCTTGGCCAAGATACTGCGAGAAGACCATGGCATTCTTGTCACAGTGCATAAAGTTTAAAGCCTAACTATAAGATAAAAAGCATGCAAAAAGAGGATAACTACACATTTCTTACTCAGGAACCAATACCGAAAGTCATCGGAACAATGGCCGTTCCAACGATTATTGCGATGCTCATCACAAACCTTTATAATATCGTTGACACCTACTTTGTAGGCAAAATAAACACTCAAGCAACGGCAGCTGTGGGCATAGTCTTTTCGGTTATGTTCTTCATTCAAGCCTTTTCTTTCTTCTTTGGGAATGGTTCTGGCAACTATATTTCACGCGAATTAGGAAGTAAAAACCGGCGGAATGCAGAACAAATGGCATCTACAGCACTCGGCTATGCCTTCATTTCATCGATTATTATCGTTGTTTTCGGCCTTATATTCTTAGATAAAATTTGTGTATTCTTAGGCAGTACATCAACCATTTTGCCCTATACACGCCAATACCTTGGCATCTCTTTGCTCGGGATTCCATTCATTATGTGCACCCTTTGCATGAATAATCAAATGCGCTTTCAAGGCTATGCGCGATACTCTATGTATGGAATTGTGGTGGGAGCCACTATTGAACTGCGTGCTCGATCCACTCTTTATATTCACCTTTAATATGGGAATTCGCGGTGCAGCTATAGCCACAGTGTCGGGTCAAGCGGTTGGATTTGTTGTCATGTATGTCATGAGTCGACATAAAGATATCATTCATTATACACCACGAAACTTCTCACATCGGGGGATGTTTATTAAGGAGATTATCGCTGGAGGCACCCCTTCCTTGTCACGACAAGGCTTGGCCAGTATCGCAACGATAGCCTTAAATGTCAGTGCTTCGCATTATGGTGATGCAGCAATTGCCGCAATGAGCATCGTCAATCGCATCACAATGTTCATCTTTAGCATGATAATTGGGCTCGGACATGGCTATCAACCAATGTGTGGTTTCTGCTATGGTGCGAAGCGATATGAACGTGTTAAGGCAGGCTTTGGTTCTGTGTGAAGCTTGGAACAAGTTTTCTTTTCTTCTGGGCGGTTATACTTTTCATCTTCAGTGCAGAGGCAATAGAACTCTTTCGCAATGATTTCGACGTGATATCCATAGGTACTCGTGCGTTGAGATATCAGTTATTGACCTTCCCTTTGTGGTCTTTTATCCTGATGTCTAACATGATAATGCAAACCTGTCGAAAGACTTTCCGAGCCAATCTCCTTGCAGCTTCACGCCAAGGACTATTTTTTATCCCCCTGATTTTTATTCTTCCGCATTATTTAGGGCTTACAGGCGTGGAGATTTGTCAGGCATGTGGTGACTTTATTACCCTATTATTAACGGCTCCAATCATGTTTTTCGCTTTCCGAGAGATGCGTGTTTAAGGGGCATTTTGTTCGCAATTGAATATTAAGTACAATGAAAGAAAATACAGAAATGAAGGTAAAGATCGCCGTAGCTGGTACTGGTTATGTCGGTTTGAGTATTGCTACACTGCTCAGTCAGCATCATCAGGTGACGGCGGTAGACGTTGTTCCCGAGAAAGTTGAACTGATTAATCAACGCAAGTCGCCTATACAAGATGAATATATCGAAAAGTATTTGCGTGAGAAACCACTCCAACTTCACGCTACAACCGATGCCGACAGCGCCTATCGAGATGCAGATTTCGTTGTGATTGCAACCCCAACAAACTATGATCCCGTGCGAAACTACTTCGATACTGTGCATGTTGAAGAGGTTATTGAACGCGTATTGCAAGTCAATCCCAATGCAATTATGGTCATCAAGAGCACGGTTCCAGTGGGTTATACCGAAGGAGTCAGACGGCGTTATGACTGCAATAACTTCCTCTTTGCACCCGAATTTTTGCGCGAAAGTAAGGCGCTTTATGATAACTTATATCCAAGTCGCATCATCGTTGGCCGTCCAGAAGACGAAGTTCTCAAGGAAAAGGCCCACCAGTTTGCGGCACTTCTGCAAGAAGGGGCTATCAAAGAGAACATCGATACGCTTTATATGGGGCTCACAGAAGCTGAAGCTGTGAAACTCTTTGCCAATACCTATCTTGCCCTTCGCGTGAGTTTCTTCAACGAACTCGATACTTATGCTGAGTCAAAAGGCTTAGATACAAAGTCAATTATTAGTGGAGTAGGGCTTGATCCGCGTATAGGTAGCTTCTATAATAACCCTTCTTTCGGCTACGGGGGCTATTGTTTACCAAAAGATACGAAGCAACTTTTGGCCAATTATGCCGATGTTCCAGAGAACCTTATCCAAGCCATTGTCGAGAGTAATCGCACTCGTAAGGACTTCATTGCAGACAGAGTGTTGCGCAAAGCGGGTTATTATGATTACTATCATCATGGAGATTACGATGCAAAAGAGGAGAAAACATGTTGCATTGGAGTGTTCCGTTTGACGATGAAGTCACATTCAGACAACTTCCGACAAAGTAGTATTCAGGGCGTGATGAAACGCATAAAGCTAAAGGAGCGAAAGTAATCATCTATGAACCTACGTTAGAAGACGGCTCAACTTTCTTTGGAAGTCTTGTTGTTAACAGCCTTGACAGCTTCAAAAGTCAGTCAGATGCCATCATCGCCAATCGTTATGATAGCTGCTTGGATGACGTAGAAGATAAGGTATATACACGCGATATCTTTCGCAGAGACTAAATAGTTCCCGTTAAATTAAAAAGATAAAAAAGGCCCAGAAAATAGATTAAATTACATTTTCTGGGCCTTTTCGTATTTTTCTTTCCCTGCAACCACTTCAGGGAAAGAAACTAAATATTGTGCAAGTACGTTGTATCAAAAGCGCGAGGTATCTGCTTCCTTGCGCTGTTTTTCCTTATATCCACCAAACTTATACGTGAAAGCAAGGCCGAAAGTGCGATAACAGGAGTAGTCTGCACTAAGATTTTGCCCTTTAAAACGCACATAAGGATCAATCGTTTCCGTTTGGAACAGGTCGTTGCAGAATAGGCGCAACGAAGCCTTTCTTTTCATAAAGGTCCATTGTGCACTAAGGTTCACGCTGCCTGATGACGGCAAATCATACGTAGCTTGAATGCCCTTAGAGCGTATCCAGGCATTTACTGAAAGGTTGATGTCAGGCTTTGTCGATATGGTTAGCGTGTTATTTAATGTCACAGCGCCCCAAATTCTATGGCGATTAAACGGAATATTATAGAAGTTTTCAGCCTTCTCATGTTGCCAAATGCCTAATAATGTGAGACGAGAGGACAATACTTTGCCAAACTGTTGCGGGATAACCATCTGCACACCTGCCTGTTCTGAGAAGTTGAAATTAAGGTTCTTATAACTTAATGACAGCCTATCGGGTCGCTGATATACCGTTTGAATGAAGTAATTATCGGTATGAGTGAACCAGGAAACCAACTGATATTTGTTCTTCAAAAGATAGAGTAATTGCAGCTGATACTCACTCGAAGGCTTCAAATATGGGTTACCTGTAATCTCACTATAGCCTCCATCATTGTATGTAGTGAATGGAGTCATTGTCCAATAATCTGGATATTTGCGTTCACTTCTTAATCCCAACTGCAGCAGGTGTCCTTCTATTGGGCGGTAAGTAAGGTTTAGTGTGGGATAGAAATGCCACTCATGCCATAACAAAGTGTGATAATATTCAGCGGCCAAAGAAGCCTCGGCAGAAAGCTTTGCCCCAAACCTTATTGCCTCCCACATAGAAATTCACGCTCTCTTCACGCAATCGGGTGAACGAAGACAATGGACTATAGCCTGTTGTAGAGTGTACTTGCGCATAGTTTTGACTGCCGTGGTTGATACTTGTGTTATAGATTGCCCCATAGTTTAGTCCCCATCCGTCTTTCAATTGATGTTCTTTTGCAAGATAAAATCGCCATCGGTTAACGCGTTGTTCATTATCAACAGCAACCTGCATTGCACCTGTTGGAATCGTACTTTGAAAGTTCTCATGTGATGGATTGTGATAGTATGTAAGCTCAGCACCTGCTTTTAGTCCAAAAGGGGCTATGTAATCAAGGCGCAAATTGTGTAGCCATTTGTGTTTCTTAAAGTCTACAATACTCATAATATCGCCTGTTGTTGTTTGCCGACTTGAACCACTTGTGTTGGCCAACTGATAGACTAAACTGAGCAAATGATTCTTGCTGAAGTTATAGTCCATGCCCAATCTCACGTTGTGACTATAGCCTTTATATCGGTTTTGCATAAGCGATGCGATATGATGTGTTGTCCCATCGTTGAGCAAATGATGCGAATCAAACCCCGATGTGGTATAATTCTTTTGGTCAACATGCTGATAAAACAGGTCCAAGGCAAACTTCTTACTATTCAAAAGCAAGGTTCCGTGCTCGTCAAATGTTGGTTCATGGCTCTGCGACCATATTCCACCAAGCTCTCCTTGCAATGGAGTTGCATCGTCACCCCCATGTTTCAGTCTTATGTTTACTACTGCTCCACGCGCTTGAAGCTTAGCCGGGGCGTTGTAATACACCTCTACTTTGTCTATCTTACTTGGTGGTAAGGCCTTTAAAAGAGCCGTAGTTTCGTCGACGGAAAGCGTGGAAACCTTACCATCAATGATAAAAGTTGTGGCCAAACCCGCTAAGGAAAGTTTTCCATTCTGCTCCATAATGCCGGGTAATTCCTTTAAGGCTTCATAGACATTTGACGCACCTTTCTTCTCAATTAGCCTTGGAAGATCATAAATAATGGCACTCCCTTGCACTGTCGCAAGAGGTCTTTCGCCTTTTATCATCACATCAGGAAGAGTGTGAATAACGCTGTCTATGCGCAGCGAATCAGTCTTTTGAGCACATAACCCAAGGCTGGAACATAAACAAATAACAATAAACAAAAGTCTCATAACTATGATATTTAAACATGATTCACAACACAAAGCTATATAAAAATCTTTAATTTTACCCCCCCTTGTTAAATTTAATATTATTTACACTTTATTATTAGGAGCTAAGCAGCAACTATCAGTGCCTTAAAAGGAGGGTAACCACGTGGTTTTTAGCAAGATAAGACAAGGTAAATGGGTTTCAAAACCGATATAAAAAGCCCTGTCTTGCAGCATAAGAAAGGTGTCGAAAGTCATCCATAACTTTGATATTAAAAGCTGCCTGCTATGGCTCTGTTTTCCCATAAAAGTCAGGTGGTGTGCTCTTTCCCTTTACTTCATTTTGCAATATGCATCAAATGGTCTTGCGATTTGCGTCAAATCATCGCGTCATTTGCGTCAAATTGCGCGGTCATTTGATGCAGTTTACAACGTGATATCTTTTATCTTGTTTCATGTTTTAACAGCTTCTTCAAAAATGTTAACGCCATTTAAAATCCTATAAATAAACAAATGGCAGAGTATAACGCGTTATTTTTTTGCTTACTTTTACACAGAATATCATTCGAGAGCTATGCTTTCCTTTATCAGCATGCCTCATTTGGACACCTATGAAGCCAAAAAAGACGATAAAATTCCTGTATGTTTGGACGCTAATTTTAGTGTTCACATCGTCTGTTGTGCTTAAAGGCTTCCACTATCACGACTCATCTTATCACGGCAAAGCAAAGGTTTCGGCAAGTCATGAAGCCTCCGTGAAACAGATATGTAGTGTTTGTGACTTCGCAATGCACAAGGCAACAGAGGCCAAACCGCTTGTGTTTGTGCCCCGTGGTAACCATGCATTGGATAGCCATCCACCTTTTTTCACCGCAAACTGTCTATCGGGTTGTTGCCTCCATCAATAGCCATTCGCCTCCGACAGTAGGCTAATCTTCACCTTATAGCATAGGGGATAGGTGTGCGCGGACGTCAATTCGTGCAGCTTTTAGGTACCCCTTTCAATCGCTTCTCACGCTATTGAAGGGTTGAGAAGCCATTTATTGACACTTAATTTTTATTTTATGATGCTCAAAACTTACTTTGGGAAGCATCTGTTTACAGGCGTTTTTCTTGCTTGTTTAAGCTGGTGTGTACCAATGAGGGCGCAAAACAATCAAGCAGATAAAGCCATTCATGACTCTATTTGCTTGCATGAAGTTGTGGTTTCTTCACGTCGTCAGGTCATGGGGGCTAATCAAGTGGGCAACCAAATCAATCAGACCACCATCACTAATGCCTTGGGACGTTCCTTAGGTTCATTGCTTGAAGGCGTCAGTGGCATGAGTTCCATCCAGACAGGAACCATCGTTTCGAAGCCCGTTATACACGGAATGTATGGCAATCGCATTCTAATGGTTAGCAATGGTGCCCGACTTACGGGCCAACAATGGGGCGATGATCACGCTCCCGAGATAGATAAGAACAACTATAGTGACATAGAAGTAGTCAAAGGAGCGGATGCAGTGAAGTATGGTTCTGAGGCACTTGGCGGAATCATTCTTATGCAACCATCGCCACTTCCCTATGAAATCAAGGGCTTACATGGCATGGTTTCGGGCCTCTTTGGCACCAATGGAAGACGCTTTGGTACGTCAGGTTATGTCGAGAACAGCTTCAAATGGCGAGGTAATTGGGCGTGGCGTTTGCATGTAAATCAAGAGAATGGGGGAGATAGAAGCACTGCAAAGTATTTGTTAAACAATACGGGTATGCGCGAAAACGACTTCTCTTTAGCGCTGGGTTATAGTCATAATGCGTGGCGGTTTGAAACCGGTTATAGTCTGTTTGCACAGAAAATAGGCGTTATGCAGAGTGCACAGATGGGCAATGAACAGCTACTTCAGGAGCGAATTAGACTTGGTCGACCTGTTGATTTCTCACCCTTTAGCCGACATATTGGCTATCCTCATCAGAAGATTAACCATCATACAGCGTGGGTAAAGGCTTTCTTTGACAACCAACGACTGGGGAATTTCACCTTCCAATCAACGTTTCAACAAGACAATCGGCGTGAGAATCGCATCCGACGCATGAACCATTCCGATATCCCTACAGTGAGTTTACACCTTAAATCGCTGCAAAACTCGCTCATTTGGAATAAGGGTTACGGCCAATGGAAGTCTGAAGCAGGAGGTCAACTCCTACTCACGGATAACCATAATGAACGTGGAACGGGTGTGGTTCCTATCATTCCAAACTATACCGAGGTAGCCTTTGGCGTCTATGCACTGCAGAAACTTACCGCCAATCGATGGGGAATGGAAGCCGGAGTGCGTCTCGATGGACAACAAACAAAGGCCGACGGCTATGACTGGACAGGCAATCGATATGGCGGAACACGTGACTTCACGAACTTTACTTATAGTCTTGGCGCCCACTTTCACGTCAATCGGCAACTTAAACTCACGTCACATTTCGGCGTAGCTTGGCGCGCTCCACACGTTTATGAGCTATATAGTAACGGCAATGAACTAAGTTCTGGCATCTTCGTTAAAGGCGATTCATCGCTTCGTTCAGAGCAAAGTTATAAGTGGATTACGTCAGTTAAGTATGCTGATTCGCATCTAAACATTCAATTAGATGGTTATCTTCAGTGGGTGAACAACTACATTTTTGACCAACCAACGGGTCGAAACATCACCGTAGTATCAGGAGCTTACCCCGTGTTTCAATACAGACAAACGCGCGCTTTCTTTCAAGGTGTTGACTTAGATGCCCACATCCGACCGATAAGCGCACTCGACTATCATCTTGTTTCGGCCATGATCTGGGCACGAGAGCTACCTTCTCACACTTATCTTCCCTACATTCCGAGTTTCCGTTTGACGCAATCGCTCACCTGGAAACTGCCAGTGTGGAAGGCGCTTCAACCCAAAATAAGTTTGAATCACCGCTTTGTTGCTAAACAAACGCGCTTCAATCCTGCCACAGATCTCATCCCGTTCACACCTGCTGCCTATCATCTCATGGGCTTTGAAGTCTCACTTTCCGTGCCCATGCGTGAGGGAATGTCACTCCGAATGAGTCTGATGGGCGACAATATCCTTAATCATGAGTACAAGGAATACACCAATCGAAGTCGCTATTACGCCCATGACATGGGACGAGATGTGCGCTTTATTATTACATGGAACTTCTAATTAAAACATAAAACAATGAAAACAATAAATTTATTCAAAGTATTTTGGCAATCGTTGCTATCGCTTTGACATCTACTATAATAGGATGTAGTCCCGAAAAACCTGAAAATGAGAAGGAAAACAAACTGCATGAAGACCCTGTTCGCGCGGTATTCACACTCCAAGAGGGTACACTCGATAATGTCGCTACCTTTGACAAACAACCCAAGAAGGCTGATTTCAAAGCATCTTCAGCGCCAGCTCAGGTGATAGAATGGCAGACTACAGCCGGCGAAGGATGGCACAGAACCAGCCAGACAGAGGCCTTCAACGTGAAAAACTGCATCGATAATCCCAACGTTGTCTATCTGTTGACGATGCAATATTATAATGCTAAGGGAGAAATGATGAACAGTCAGTTCTATAATCTCGGTCAGGATAAGATACATCAACACTTCTTTTCTACCTACAAACGCGTGCAATATAATGGTCAAACAAGTTCCGTTCGTGTCACAAATAAGGCAGATTTGCCCTACGATTACCGCTATATAGACGAACTTAACGGCACTTTCATCGGCGAAACTAACCCAATGGGCTTCGATGGTTTAATCAAATTTGTCAAGCCCGGCAGGCATTTTGAACTCTCGGTCGACTTACTTCATGCCGCAGAAAGCAAGTTTGGAGCCGATGGAAAGCCTTCACCTTTCTACAATCCAGCACCAAAACTCCTTAGCACTGGCCTCTGGGATATCAATGTTAAGTTGCCTATTATCGTCGATGGAGAATCAAATGAGGAAGCAACGCTTGACCCTTCACTCTTTCAACCGGCTAAAATGACAATCGAAATCTATAATGGTCACCTGCACGGAACATATGCTTTTCACCAAATTCAGTACCAAAGGAACTCCAATACATTGGTAAGAACTATAAACTTACCTACACTTTGAAAAATGGAAAGTGGGTGGCTGATGCACAAAATCCGTCAAGTGTTAACCTCATGGGTAGCGATGAAGGACATTATGTGTCTGCCTTTGTCTTGAGATATTACGACAAATCGGGTCACGATATCACTTCAAAGATTATAGAAAAAGGCGAAGATCAGCATTATCAACACTTCTTTTTAGCCGACAATATCCGTCCTTCTTATGGCGGAAAGAAGGAGAATGGCGACACAAACTCACCCGACTTCTTCTCTTATTTCTATTGCGATACAACGCCATGGGATAAGACTAACAAGTACGATGGAGCCAAATTTACGGGTGAAAAGAATCCCGTTGGCCTGAAAGGTTACTTTATTTTCAAGCATACTCACAAGCAATTTACACTTAAAATTGACTTGATGCGTGCCAGAAATTCTAAGTTCTCAGAGGGTAAAGCGAGTCCTTTCTGTCAGCCATCTGCTACACAACTGAAAGAAGAAGCATGGATGCCATCGATCAATCTGCCGTTAAACATCTACATGAATAGCGACGAACGGGAACTCGATGAGCATGTATATGACTTGAGTTTAGACCAGATAAGTGGGGAACCAAGCGCCTATTCTGCAGAAGATTTGACTTCAATCTACTCGCTCATGAAGGCTTTTGGACTGACCGATATCAAGGAAGCAGTCCGCGATTTCTGGTGGAATCTCAAGGGAGATGCCAATCCTGAGGCAGGAAGCTTCTGGTTTTAATAAGCTAAAAAGCCCTTACCCACAACCCCTCTCCAAAGAGAGAGGGGAATAAGATGCTTGCAATGAACACACGATTAAAATGTGGTTTTAAGTGCATTCACACCATTTTATAAACATCTTATTTTCCCTTTATGCTATGGAGTGTTTGTGGGTGAGCGCTTATTCTATTTGCTTCATTTTACGGCTTGCCACAGACTATACTTTAAAATGACGCAAATCATCGCGTCATTAGACGCATTTCACACGATGAAATGACGCAGATTACACGGTAAAGTGACGCAAATCTTTTCGCGTTTTTATTCTCGTTGGTCAGTGATTTGACGTTAGTTATATAATGAGTAATATGATAACACATAATATTAACATATTTTAGAGAAATCGAGGTTTTAAAGTAATTGGATAGCTGTCAGTTTTACTATATATGTCAAGAGAGAAGAACGTGGCACGGAGGGCGCACGCCACTTACGTGGAAACTGAAAAGTAAATAATTTTAATCTTTTAGGGGGTCGTATCGCAAGCTTCACTATCCGCCAAAGGCGAGAAAAATAGGTATGCATTTCGAGTGCGTTACGTTTCCTGTAAGCGGAAACTTCACGCCCGACCGGCTTTGTGTTCACTACGTTCACCTAAACAAAAATAGCGCAGCCTAAACCACGCTATAATTTTAGATTTTAATGCCAAACAAATAACCTATAAGAAAAACTAATCCTATAAGAATCGCAGGCAAATAAATAAATAAAAACACAATCGCAATAGTAAAAAAGATTTTTCTATACGACATAATAAAATAATTAGTTTGTTACACCTAACGCAGTAGCAAGTGCAGTCAACGCCGAAACGGCAATCTGAAGCACTAACTTCCATACATTTTGCTTTTTCATAATAATAACGTTTTTAAATAATAAATATTACAAAATAAAATCACTTTACTAAACTTTTAGCTCTTGCAGCCTTAGAAACAGAAACACCTGCTTGAACATAACCAGGACCAAACGGAATGATAGAAGCTAAACGACTGAAATTTCTATCATTAACAGCAGAACGATAAAACTTTTTATTATATTCATGAGCTCTTTTATTTTCCAAATAATCAACATGAGAAGATAAAGAATCCCAATACGAAGACATCAAATCATTACGCATTATCTTACCTTCAGTACTATAATAACCATTCTGCAAATGCTGGTCAAAAATACCTTGATTAACTTGTGAATTCATAAGAGCAGCACCTGCACTTGTTTGCGCAGCATAAGCACTTAAACGATTAGTAAAGGCATTCTGATAACCTGTTGAAATACGCATTTGCTGTTCTTTATTTTCAAGTTCCGCAGAACTAATGACAAAAGGTAAAACAGCGCGAGCGCGTTTATTATCTAATCCAAGTTGCTCAATCTGTTTAATAAGCTGTTCTTGATTCAAGGACTCTGTACCGACTTTTTGCATAGTCAACGCAGTTTCATGCGCAATTCTATCAATATTACCTTGTAACTCTTGCAATTGCGCTGGTTTCATATACTCTAAATCATATTGGGCAGCATTATTGACAATAGATTGGCCATTGACCTGAGAACGCAACAACTCTAACTGCTGTAAATTAAAATCTTGCTTAGTCTGATTATCAATTTCCTTGCCTGCTGCTTCGGCATTCATATCACGAACTTGTGCAGCAACAAGCGAAGATTGTTGAATCATTTGGGCAGCTGTATTGACATTAGATACAGAGGAATTCAAATCAGGCGAAGAAGTAGAAGCAATTGAAGACTGATTGCCAGAGTTAACTTGTCCTAACATCATATATGGGTTTAATCCTGCTTGACGCATGCGCGCTACTTGCTGATCGGGGGCATTATAAGCGTTTTGTTCATGTATCAATTGTTCTTGACGCTGATTGTTTTTCGCAACAGCATCAGCATTTAGCTTAGCACCTAAAATAGACGCACCTGCACCAATAATTGCACCTATCATAAAAAATATATACTTAAACATAAACTTAAAAGGAGGGGAGAGAACATCTCCCCTAATAAAAATATTACACAGACTATTCAGATTTAGAACCAGAAGAACCAGTGTCAGGAGGAACAGAACCAGAAGAACCAGTGTCAGGAGGAACAACATCTGGGAACATATCACCTAAAACGACGTCAAGTTCTCTCCGTACTTGCTCAAGTTCAATTTCGTTTTCAAAATGACGTGAAACAATAGTATTTTTTATCTGCTCATCGCTCCAACCACGATTTGTAGAATCATGCGGAACATTAACAACAAGTTGTGAAACAACGTCAGCAACTTCACGAGGTACGTTTTTATCAATCAAACGCGTTAGCAAATTAGCACGATGACCATCAGACAAAACGGGATTTAACTTCTCGAACAATTCTGTACTCTCAACATCAACAACAACGATACTTTCAGAAGGAGGTGCAAAACTATTTGCATCATCTACAACACTACGACTTAAATAACAATTTTTCATAATTAAAAATTTATACTATTAAACACGTGGCATACCAGATACGGACATATCGCTAATATACTGAACAGAGAAACGAGAAGAAATACGGAAAGGGTCGGTTTTTTCTGTGCCATCATAGTTGACTTCCACAACTTCATTCGTTACAGCAGGGTCAACAAACAAAAAGTTCGTCGGTACACCTTTGTATTCCCTATTCAAAGTCGGAATAGCAAACGAACTGCCTGGACGATATGCACGCAAGTTCAAACCGAGTTCAGCGTTAAAATAAGTAGGACGATGAACGCTTAAAACCTGCATACTACGACCAGTCTTAAACTCTCCGTGGATATAATCTGCACCAGCCTTAAACTCATGATAACGAGGTTGCCAACCGTAAATTTTATTGACATCGAAGACATTATTAGTACGTCCAAGTGCCTGACCGACATTCAAAGGGCCAGAATGATTACCAATCGCAACACCATAAGTTTTAGCAATCTCATCTTTATGTTCAACAAAATACTTCTGCATTTGACCAGTCAAATCAGGCAAACGATACGATGAAAATTTAATCCAAGGAGGCAACAAACGAGAAAACTCAATTGGCTGCATGCCAAGGTCTTCTGTTTCAGGCACGAAATAGTCTTCACGAGCAAACTTGACATTGAAAGCGTCGATACCATCTGCATCATAAAGAGTAGCAGGAGAAAACCAAGAAAGGCACATCAATACACCATGTTCACGTGCATCAAAATTAACGTGGCCACTCTGACCAGAATCAATGTAACTGCCTTGTTGACCAAAATTAGTTGAACTATCATCTGTGCGACCATCAGAAGTGGCAATCACGGGGTTAACTTCGAGAGCTTTCTGGAAACCACCAACGTAAATACTTTGTATTAAATCGTCAGCAACATCTACACCATAATGAGCCAACATTTGGCCTTTATAAGTCTTAGGCGCACGACTGGTAATTTGTGCCATCTTATCAAGAGCCATCAAATTACGAAGAGATGCAGCAGAAATTGTAACATCAGAAGAACTTAAAGGACGCTGTAAAACGTCATTAGCTTCAAAAAAAGAACGATTATTACCAACAAATGTTTTAATAGTCGATGAAACATCATCAACAAACAAAGGTGATGGGTGAATATTGCTCAACAAATCCTTACTATACTTAACGTATCGAGGTGAAAAGAAATCTAAAGCGCGGTCTGCACATTCCTTGGTAGGCTTAAAATCGAACAGGAACTTCTGCGAAATCTTATCAAACAAATCATCGACATTATAAGCAAGCGGATTCACATTCTCATAGTTTGTATCTAAGAAATGGTCTTGATAAATCTTTTGATATGCAAGCCAATAAAACATATTAGCTTCATAATTCATCATGTCAGAAGTAACAGAATTAACATTAATATTTTCACCAATATAAGGCATAGCACCATATTTCATCATATCAGATAAACGAATATAAGAATTTATGATGTTATAACCGAAAATATCGGTCAGACCTGGAGAAGTAGCAAGTATTTCACCGAAAGGTTTTTTCAAATCTGTAGGTTCAAAATTTTTAGTAGGAACATTATTAGCAGCAGAAGCACGAAAACCACCAAATGTACCACCTTGATGAAATTCATTAGTAACACTACTACTACCAGAAGAACTGGAAGCAGAACCACCTAATGAAACATTGTCATAACGTTGACCATCAGCGTCAGCGATACCTGCAAAACGTGCAAAAACCTGATAAGGCTTGAAACTGGGCGCACGCAACTTAGAACCTTGCTTAAAATTATAAGCAAGCAAACTGCTTGAAGTAGTATTCTTAGGATTAACTCCAGAGAACAAAGCCTTTGAACTACTACACATCAAACGGGCAGGAACGAAATAAAAAGCGAAATTTTGTTTCATTCCAAGAAACGGACGTCCCTGCAATGTCTGTGCCTGGACGATACTAGTCGTATCAATACTCACATGGTCATGAGGATTTAAAAACATCTGAAACACGGGCAACAACATGCCTGCTGGCTGTGTGTACAAATGTGTTTCGCTTCTGTCGAAACCATTACGAGGCCGTTTGGCTGGGCCAACGTCAATTTTTGGAACTTTTTGCATAATAAAAAAATTAAAAATTAAAAAGAATTATCTAATACTTTACTATTAGCAACCTTAGACTTATTAGAAAGCTTTAGATTGTCATAAGCACGATTTCTATAATCAACAAAATGTTTCATGTTACATTCATAGAATTGATTTATAACATCAAAATCCAAAAAACCATCTTTATAAAACGAACGAACAGACATTCCATAACTATAACAAATACCACAAATATCCTCATTCGAAAGAGCATCAACAAGAAATAAAGGAAGAGAACGCAAAAAAGTATAATCTATGCATATCTGAATATCAAACAACTTAACATCGATATTATTATCATAATACTCATCAGCAGGGAACACAGAAGTACGTGAAATCGTATCCATAAACTTATATTGTTGATGAAGATTAAACATTGCATATTCTTTCCAAAACCAATCTAACATGCACAAATAATGCGATGGATGGCAATCATACTTTATACACCATTTCAAACACGCTCGAGCTGCATTGATATCAACAGAATGGAACCAAGGTTCTTCAGCCTTGACAGAATCGCCAAGTTCATTAATAACACGTTCAGGATATAAATGCGTATTTTCACGATACCAACTAAATAAATCTAAAGATGCAGCTACATCTATTTTTTCGACATTACCGACTTTTTTAAGTCTGATAAATCGCGTATATACACGTAATTTATCCAAATTAGATAACGTGCCATACTGGTAACATTTCGGGAAATATCGAGATACAACACACGGGGGAATAACGGAAACACTAATTTGTTTTCCGTCCCGTGTAACTGTTTCATCACATCGGAATATATTTTGTCGATTGTACATTTCTTGTACTTTGTCTGAATTAAACGACTTATAGCCGATAGCTGGGTTTTTAGAAGCCAAACAGAACGTGCGGGTAGATTTAGCTTGTAGAACTTTTGGCAAATTAAGATTGCCAGTAACATATTTCGATACATAGGAGTAAGCGTCTCCACCTGAGACAGGTTGAACGTCGATATTCCTTTTATCGCACATCTGCCAAGCCTTGTATATACACCGAAAGGCAAATTTGTACGCCTTTTCATCGTTAAACCAAAACAAACCATGGTAGTGAGGTCTAAAGGTTGTAGGAGTGTACTCGCTACAAATGAAGTAGCGCGTAATTTGTTTTGCTTGTTTTTTCTTTTTTTCATATTCTAATAAATAATAATGATAAATCTGTGAATATAAATCATACGATTCATCATCTAAGTCATCCAACCATTCACAAAAAGGAATATCATCAGAATAACCTAAACTATATAAAAACGTAAATACTTTGTCATAAAATTGCAACTTATAATGTTTTGTCAACAAATATTGTAAATGCCAACGAAAACGCTTCATAAACTTTTGTACGTCTGAACGGAAAACGCAAGCGAAAGAATTACATACGTCAAAATTGGTAATAGGAGGTACAAAATTACCAACATCTTCAGCACGAACGGACACTTTTTCTGAATAAGAAGTTTCATCATCTCCTTCATATTTAAATCCTTTCGCATCATCGTAAATAAAGCCATTAAAGTCTTCAGCAGGTCGAAAATAGGGAACATGTAAATTGTCGTAAGTTAAAGTAAAGAAAAGACAAAACTTATTATCCTTACATTCTTGACGTAAGCGAGTACGCCATATATTAGCTTTTTTTTCAAGACAAAGAAGACACTTGCCACATGGAACAGCAAATTTGCGACCATTATTTTCAATAATAATAGGATGCTCGCAGGGCATTAGGACTTCTTTTACTTTTACTAAATCAACTAAAGGATGCATTATAAATTTTCTTTTATAAATTCAATTAAACAATCAAATGTCTTAAAACAAAAATAGCGGCCGTCTTCCAACTCAAGACGATACAAAACTATTGCTTTATCTCCACGCCTGGTGATACGTCTTTCCAGGAAAATAGACATCTCACAACGCTCAACAAGGGGATATTCAACTTTTATAGATTTCATAACGACTACCTTTTTTAATAAGATACTGAGATTTATGTTTATAACGATTGATTGAAACATGCAAAAAAGTAGGGTAAATGATAACCTGTCCTACCTGGCCATTTAACAGAGGAATAGAACGTATCAAATTACATAGCTTAGTGGGAGTGGAACCTTTAACGCGAATATCAGCAGCAAGGCCATAAAGATGGTCAGAATGAGGAACACCACCAACGCTATTATTAACGGAAACATTACGAAAACCACTTGTGACTATAACAGCACAACCAAGCTGGGAACGTAACTGCTCCAGGAATAAACAAAGCTGATACAAATTATCCTTAACAAAGGAAGATGGAGAATTAACAAAACCATATTTATCGACACGACACATCTCATATAAACTGAAATGAGAGGTCAAAAAGGTATTTTCGAACTTTTCCATTTTTAAGAATTTAATATTTTACAAGTACAAATATAAACAATCTAAGATAATAAGTATTATGATAAATCAAATTTATCATAACCAAATTAAGTCATCAAAAAAGCGCGTTCATCGTGCCCTTTTCGTTATCTTTGCGAGTAATATGAAGATAATTCGCAACCGATTCATTCCATTTAAGGGCTTCGAAGCCGTGAATCTTATGGGTGTTTTGTTTTGTCGCAGCACGTCAACGCTAACACCTGAGCTGCTGTTGCATGAGCAAATACACACTCATCAGATGCGCGAAATGTTGTTTGTTGGCTTTTATCTATGGTATGTTTTGGAGTGGTTTGTCCGCCTTTTCAAGCCTGGTAATGCCTATCTTAACATCAGTTTTGAGCGTGAAGCCTATGCCCACATGAATGAACCTGACTATCTTCAGCGAAGAAAACCATTCAGTTGGTGGCGTTATCTCTAAACTTACACCTTATTATATATAGGTAATGATAACATGCCTGAAGTTCAAACATCGTGCTTTTGGTAGGAAAGTGCGAGTAGTTTTCCGTGAATTGATAGCGCGTTGATACATGTTTTATAGAGGAATGAGGGGGAAACAAGGTGGAGAAAGATAACAAAAAGTTGCACAAAAAGGCCGAAATGTGAAATTATTCCCTATCCCGTTAAACCGTCTAAAAAGTTTTTAAGACTTGTGGGATGACCTTAATGAACTCTTAACAAATGTAATTTCAGGTTTTCAGATACGACATTTTTTTATTAAATTTGTGTCAATCCTAAAACCAAAATAATGAATTTCAAGAGAATACTAACATTATCTTTCCTTTTGATAGCAGCCTATTCGTTTGCCTATGCAGGTCAACCGACAACCTCAGATGCTGCTCCTGACAATACAGAAGATTATTGCGACCACGCTGAATTCGAGGCCCTTTTCAATGTAAGAGGCTCAGATCTCATCACGAAGGCTAAGGACTTTATCGGTACTCCCTATCGTTATGGTCACTCAAGTCCGTCGGGTTTCGACTGTTCGGGCTTCACAAGTTATATTTATAAGTGTCTAAACATCTCGTTAGGTCGGTCAAGTCGCGACCAATGGAAACAGGGATTATCGGTCAATAAGGCTGAAATTCAGGTGGGAGACCTTGTGTTTTTCGGTTCAAACAAGCACAATATTGGTCATGTAGGCATTGTTTGTGAGGTGTCAGATGACGGAACTTTCAAGTTCATTCATTCCAGTTGTAGTCATGGAGTGACAATAAGCGATAGCGAAGATGGCTATTATTCTCACCGTTATCGAGGCGCAAGACGAATCTTAGAGGGTAGTTTTGTGTCGTAATGACATGCACATTGCACAATAAAACGAAGATTTCGAGGAAACGAAACGAAATAAAACATACGGAAAAAGCACTTGACAAGCGTTGGCAGTCAAGTGCTTTCATTGTTAAATAAGAGTTTAGTTATTGTGCAAACTCCCCCTTTCCAGCTTATATTTCCTTATTCGTTTAGCGCTCAAAGTGCTTTTTTGCAAACTCCATGTCTTGCACTACTTCAACCGTTCCGACATAGTTTCCATCGCTATCACGCACAGCCATGTAGTTGACTAACGTCGCATGACCATTCTTTTCTAACCACATTGGAACCTGATCTCGCCGTCCTGAGCGCAAATCTTCAATGATACTACGCACCATTGGCTCAATCTTCGGCGGGTGACAAGTAAAGACTTCGCGATCAATGGCCATGGAAGGACGCTTAAAAACCTTTGGACCTTCGTTGAAATATCTATTGATGTTATCCGCATCTACAAAGGTAATTTCAAGTGGAAGCGTATTAAGCATTGCAGTTAATTGGGCTAATGTGAGGTGACCTCCAGGCATAACAATCTCTCCTTCGTGTGACTTTGTCTCGGGTTTTGCCTCTGCTTCTGCCCAAATCTTAGGCACAACATCAAAGCAAACGGCGTAATCCTTGCTGTCACGATAGAGGTGTTGCCACTCGTCTTGCGTGAAATTAGCTGCACAAATCGGTAGAAGAATGTTGTTTTCTTTATAGATCATCTCCTTCATTCGCGTCAACACAGCCGACACTCTGCCCCACCATGGCTCGTCACGACTTTCACTTCGTATCAGGATTCCAAGCTCGTTGCGTATCTCATCGTCTATAGTCCACATGACTTTTGACGGCCCATTGATGTCATATTTGACGTTAAGATGCGGATAAATCAAGTCGCCTTTCTTGCATAATGAATCGAAACCTCGTGTATTTTTGCAAGGATTTGGTCGATGTTTCCACGTGATTCCACAACGTCGAATGCCTGATTTAACAAGGTTTCTAAAGCCTCGTTTTCGCGCAAAAAGGTTTGAATGGGGTGACCATCAACGTGAGAAAGGTCGGCCGCGCGTTGCGTATTGGCCTCTGCCATGGCGTGAATGGCTTCATGACGGCTAACAGATTCGGCCACCGCTTGCTCTGCATTGGCAATTCGTTCCTCACGCGTTGCCCCATGAAAGAGTGCAGAGTGGATGTCACAAAGCTGCTGAACTTCGCGCAAAGGCGTTCCTTCGGCGAGCAGTTCTTGCTCTGCTTGCATAATCTCTGAAGCCTCTACGTCTCCAAATTCCTTTGTAAAGTCTGCACGAACTGCATCAAGACTCTCCCCTTTTCCCAATCGTTTGAGGTAACCTTTCAACTGTTCTGTGCGTGTGTTTCCTGTTATTGGGCGCAATGATTCCGCATTAATAGTGGGCTGATTTGGCTCTTCTACCTCAAAGCCATGCCGCTTTAAAGTAGATAAAAGCGTATTCATGTCGATGCCATGCATGCCTGCTCCCTTTGGGATTGTAATGAGTTTACCGACTGAATTCCTTATAAACTTCTTCTTAATATCGTTTAATCCCAAGCTCGCGAGCACCTCAATAAGCTCTGGATACTGCGTTGTTAGTTCGTAAACTGAACGTTTTAGATCTATCTTTTTACTCATGTAATCTCGTATTTCCTATCATTAGTGCTGGCACATCATGCCTAAATTGACCGTGAATCCACCGTCGTCAGTGTCCATAAACTTACCCCTGTCGTCGAGAAAGTTAACAAGTTGGCGTGCATCTAAACCCTCTGCAGAGCATGTATAGAAGCGTTCTTCAGCGCCAAAGCGTTCAATAATTGCGTCGATGAGTGCCTGTTTGTTTGCATAACTATTTCCTTCCATCATGTGAAGTACTTCATGTCCGTGTGTCATATCTATTGCATTTTAATTTATTTTCTGTTTACAAAGATAAAGAAGTGAAGGCCGTTACAAGAGTAACAAATGTTACAAATGAGATAGTTTTTATCTTCTTTTAACGTTAAATTACAGAAATCATGCAAAAGAATGCCTAAATTCGTATCATGTTTTAAATTAAATCATCGATCATGAACATTAAAATGCTCTTTACTTTTCCATTGACTTTGGCTGCCACTTGTGCCACTGCACAAACCTTTCACTATCCAAAGGCGCCGCAAAATAATACCATTGATACCTATTTCGGCACTCAAATTGCAGACCCATATCGGCCACTTGAGGACGACAATAGCATCGAAACACAACGTTGGGTCACGGCAGAAAACGAGCTAACTCGCCGCTATTTAGACCGCCTTCCCATGCGACCTAAGCTCTTAAAGAGGCTCAAAGAGGTGGCTAACTACGAAAAGATTGGCACACCATTCAAGCGTAACAACACTTGGTATGTATACAAAAATAATGGTCTTCAGAATCAAAGTGTGCTCTATAAGATGGATAAACTCGGTGGAACGCTTTACGAAGTACTCGATCCTAACAAGCTAAGCACCGACGGAACTGTGGCATTAAAGGGGATAAGTTTCTCGCATAATGGCCGTTATTTGGCTTATGTCATTGCACGAAATGGAAGTGATTGGCAGGAGATTTATGTCAAAGACTTAACCACTGGCAAGGATTTGGCCGACCATATTGAATGGGCTAAGTTCGGAAACGCAGCCTGGTGTGGAGATGGTTTCTATTATAGTGCCTATGATGCACCATCAAATCACGCCTTCACCAGCAAGAATGAAGTGCATAAAATATACTATCATCACCTTGGAACGGCACAGAAAGAAGACCGCCTTTTCTATCAAAACCCAGCCTATCCGCTTCGCTTTTACGCCGTAACGGTTAACAAAGAGGAAACCATTATGTATCTAACGGAATCGGGAGAAGGTAGTGGTAATAATCTCTATGTACGCGATTTGCGTAACAAAGACAGCCAGTTTATCCAGATGACTAACAACATGAATTGTCATTATGAGCCTGTAGAGACCATAGGGAATGACATATATATCTTCACAAACTCAGGCGCTCCAAAGAACCGTTTGATGTTGGCAAACCTCGCCAAACCAGGCATAAAGGATTGGAAAGAGCTTGTTCCCGAGTCACAAAATGTATTGAACGACGTTACCTTTACACATGGAAAGATGGTGTTAAACTATAGTAAAGACGCCAGCTCTCATTGTTATCTTTACTCGCTTGATGGCCGAAACGAGGGTGAGATTAAGCTGCCATCATTAGGTAATGCAAGCTTTTCGGGCGATAGAAATGACGTTGAATGTTTTTACTCTTTCAGTTCATTTACAACGCCAGGAACCGTATATCAGTTTGACACTAACACGAAACATCTCGCATTTACAGCCAACCTAAGGCAACATTCAAGCAGAATCAGTTTATCACTAAACAAGTGTTCTATACGAGTAAAGACGGTACTCGCGTGCCAATGTTCCTCACTTATCGCCGTGATTTGAAGCTAAACGGAAAGAATCCTGTATACCTTTATGGGTATGGAGGGTTTAATATTGCACTGCAACCTTACTTCTCTTCCATGAGGATTCCATTCTTAGAACAAGGTGGAATCTATGTACAAGCAAACTTAAGAGGCGGTAGTGAGTACGGAGAAGCATGGCATCAAGCCGGTACTAAGATGCAAAAACAGAACGTGTTTGACGACTTTATAGCGGCTGCCGAGTGGCTAATTGCAAACAAATATACGGATAAACATCACCTCGCTATAGTCGGAGGAAGCAATGGAGGCTTATTAGTTGGCGCATGTTTAACGCAGCGTCCCGACCTGTTTCAAGTCTGCATACCTCAAGTTGGGGTGTTAGATATGTTGCGATATCATAGGTTTACCATAGGTTGGAACTGGGCTCCTGACTATGGAACCTCGGCAGATAGCAAGGCAATGTTTGACTACTTGCGAGGCTATTCGCCTTTACACAACTTAAAGAAAGGCGTTAGTTATCCCGCAACGCTCATCACAACAGCCGACCACGACGACCGAGTTGTTCCCGCACATAGCTTCAAGTTTGCTGCAACTTTACAGGCTTGTCAAGGCGGAAAGGCTCCCGTGTTGATTCGCATCGACTCAAAAGCCGGGCACGGCGCAGGCAAACCACTGAGCAAACAGATTGAAGAACAGGCCGACATCTATAGCTTTATCCTCGCAAACATGGGCAAATAAGAGGGTAAAACGGCTGAAACAGACGCATAAAATCTGCTATAAATTAATCCCTATGGAGGCATATCATCTACCATCCATAGGGATTTTTCATACCCCTTTCTAAGCCCCTGAATCAACAAATGAACTGATTAATAACATGCTGGAAATCAGATGATTATACCTTTTCAATGAAAAGGAAAGATGATTTGAGTCAAATGGGCCTTCAATTTGCGTCACTTTACTGCGTGATTTGAGCCATTTTACCGCGTAATCTGCATCATTTCATCGCATGAAATGCACCAAATTGCACGACAAACAGGCACGCTGCATGCCTGGCTTTGAAGCCTTAGATTTCACCATTTCATTATTTTTTGTTACTTTTGCAGACGAAACAGAAACATATTTCACATGAAAATACTTTTTAGATTCAGTTTAATGGCCTTGCTATGCATGGCTCTTAGCGCATGTTTTAAGGACGAAGCACCCAACGCCGAGTGCGATATTGAGGCGGCATTTGTTAGTGTCGGCCAAGCAACTGACGTGTTTAACAACCTCTCCGACACCTTAGTTGCAGTGCCTTCTACGTCTACCGACATCGTTTTTGCCGTCAAACGCAAAAGTCAGCGCACGCAGTTTGCGCCACAATTCAAGCTCACTCCGGGGGCTACCATTGTTCCGGCAAATGGTTCAGTGCACGACTTCAGCAATCAACCCGTTGTCTATACGGTCACGTCTGAAGACAAAAGTTATCACCGCATCTATCGGGTGAGCTTCAAAAAAGACACGGTTATGGTCGGCGATACCGTCAAATTTGACTTTGAAAACGTTGTAAAAGACAACCTTCCAGACCTTCCCCAATTCTATAAATGGCAGGAAAAAGGTCCTGATGGCATGTTAGATGTGTGGGGATCAGGCAATGCCGGTTTCTCACTTTCAGCCTGGGATAAACCCGCAGAGGCTTATCCTACCATCCCAATTCAAGGATTTGAGGGCAAGGGAGTACAGCTAACAACGCGCAGTACGGGTGATTTGGGCAAGATGATGAACATGCCTATCGCTGCAGGTAACCTCTTTTATGGAAGTTTCGACTTGCAAAGCGCACTCACAGATGCCTTAAAAGCCACGAAGTTTGGACAGCCATTTAATCGCAAACCCATTAAGTTCACAGGATATTATAAGTATCGTCCCGAGACAAAGGTAACCGATAAATATCTCAATGTGTTGCCCAACGTGAAGGATAGTGCGGCGGTTTATGCCGTGTTCTACCGCAATCACGATGCCAACGGGCAAAAGATTGTGCTCGATGGCAGCACAATCAAGACGAGCAAAGCTATCATTGCACGCGCCGACATGGGGTTTGTGAAGCCACAAAACGATTGGACCCCGTTTGAATTGACCTTCACTTTTGTGAGTGAACCCGATTTAGATGTGATGGAACAAAACGGATATAGTCTTGCACTTGTCTTCTCTTCGAGCAAGCAAGGCGATGCGTTTATTGGGGCAATAGGCTCAACCTTGTGTATTGATAAAGTAAGAATCATTTGTGAAAAAGAACAGAAATAAAGATGAAAAAACTCATTATAGCCCTTTTCATGTTACTCTTCATGTCGTCGGTAAAGGCAGAAGGTCTCGCCGGTGATAGCCTTTCGGTCACTCTTCGCTTTGGATATCATCTCGGAGGAACGTCACCTGTCGGCCTGCCGAGCAGCATTCGGAGCATGAACAACTATACCTTGATGCCAAATTTCCAATGGGGTGGCGACATCGAACGCCGTCTTTCACCGCTCATGGGCATAGCCGTGGGGTTGCGGTTTGAAAATAAAGGCATGCAGGTTGATGCGAGAGTAAAGAATTATCACATAGCCATTGTCCAGGGAAGTCAGCACCTTGAAGGGCAGTTTACAGGCGATGTGCGCACGAAAGTAAACGAATGGATGTTTACTTTGCCTGTAATGGCGGCGTTTCATGTAAGTGATTGCGTCAGATTAAGAGCCGGAATGTATGGTTCTTGGGTTGTATCAAGGCAGTTTAAAGGCTTTGCACACGATGGATATCTACGCATAGGAGACCCTACCGGACCAAAGATTAACGTAGGAAATAAGGCTGGTGAGCGCGGAGATTATGACTTTAGTCACGATATGCGGCGTCTACAAGCGGGATTGGTTGCAGGCTGTGACTGGATGATTTATCGCAAATGGGGAGGTTATCTCGACCTAAACTGGGGCTTGACCGGCATTCATCGCCGTGGGTTTAAGACCATAGAACAGCGTCTCTACCCTATTTTTGGCACGATAGGCGTGGCTTATCAGTTATAGAAATGATGAAAACGGCAGACCCATGCAGTGCAAAGTGAGCACACAAATGAGGTCTGCCGTTTTTAGTTTTCTTTCCTTTTTTCTAATATATAGACTTTCGTTATCTCTTATTTTCCTTTTGATTGCCGTCTGTTACGAGGATTTCGCAAAGCTTCTTTTGCAGTACTCGTGCGTCGAGTACAGACATATCATGATCCATTATGGCAAAAGCCAGCAGATGACCATTAGCACCTTGGCAATAGCCCGCTAACGAACTGATGCCATAAGGATGTGAAAGTGTACCGGTCTTTGCACGCACTTTACCCCGTAAAATGGGGCTCGCCATCTCACGACGCAAGGTTCCATCCACGCCCGAAACAGAGAGATTGTTATACAAGAGGCGGTAAATGGCCTTATCTCTATAGCCATAACGCAAGATGGTTGTAAGCGTTTGGGGCGCGATTTGATTGTGCGTACAGAGTCCACAGCCATCATGTATCACGAGAGATGAGTCGCGTAGTTTAAGCTCTTGACGCATAAAGCGACGCAAATAGGCCATACCTGCCTTGACAGGAGCTTCATGTGGGTTTGCCTTATGCCCAATAGTATAGAGTAAAGCGGTTGCCTGCGTGTTGGAACTATTCTTCCACATGCGCCTAATTACACGGTCAATAGAACGATAAAAGCGGAAGATGCAATGAGAACCACGTGGAGTTTGTCCGATGACAAACTGCTTTTCATCTATCGAAATGCCAGCCGTTTGCAAGGCTTGGCGTAGTGCTTTCGTCACCTTTTCAGCCCCTTTATAGAGTATTCCGTATTGAGAGAACGACAAATCCCAAGGATACCAGTGTGTTTCGCTTTGCACTGCATTGGTAAAAGCAAGGTCAACAACAAAGCGACCCTCAAGCTTTCGTATGCCCTTTCGACGCAAAGCCTTGGCAAACATGACTAATCCCGTGGGGTCAAGTTGGGGATCAAAGCCCGCCTTAAAACTGATATCGCCTTTAAAAGTGCCATCACTGACAGCACCTTTTGTATAGAGTGACGTGGCATAAAGGTATTTTGTACCCAATAAATGCAAGCCAGCAACACCACTCAACAGCTTCAAACACGAGGCCGAGGGCTGCACTTGATGAGCCTGAAAGCCATAAACGGGCTTATCAGCTGTAAGGTCATAGACATCAAAACCAAAGGCTCCACGTGGTCGGGGCTTATGCGCGAAGTCATCAAGTCGGGCTTTTAATTGGGCATCGACCATGACTTTGGCAGCTTGTTGCTGTGGCGTTGTCTGCTTTTTTTCCTCAGATTTATTGCCACAACCATAGAGAACAGCGGCCGAAAGGCCTACTGTCAGCGTATATGTAAATATAGATTTGAACTTCATTCGAGTCATTTTATTGCCTTGCAAAGGTAATTAAAAATTGGAAAATGAATCCGTCGACAATGTGAATAAGCCTAAAAAACAAGATAACAAAAAACAAAATAGAAGCTGATTAGAAAGAACTTAGAAAATAAGATAATAGCATGAAGCGCATGTTTTTTAAGAAAAAACTACTAACTTTGCATCCATATTCAATGTAATAAAATGGAAGATAAGATTGTATTACAAGACAATGCGGAGATAATTAACCGCAAGTTAGGACTCCTTTTGGATACAGGTTGTTTGTTAATGGAGTGTTCTGCCGACACAACTCGCATCATGCGAACACTTAAAAGAACTATAGTTTACTTGGGTTTACGGGATGAAAACCTCCATCTTTGCGTCAATTATGATATCCTTATGGTTAATTATAACGACGATATCCATTCATTTACGAAGTTCAAACACTGCAAACGACACATCATTGACATGGCAGTTATCTCCGAACTTAGCCATCTTTCATGGGACAGTATCGAACAAAACATGCCGTTAGATGTTTATGATGAGAAACTAACGGAACTCGGAAAGAAACGCAATCGCTATACACCTTGGCAGGTAGCTATAGGGAGTGGCTTCGCCTGTGGTGGCTTTGTATTCAGTTTGGATGTGATTGGACGGCGTTCTTCTATGCATCTCTTGCCGCAATTCTTGGCTTCCGACTTAAAATGTACATGGGTTCTAAGGGCATGAATGTATATGCTGGCATCGGAATCTCAGCCTTTGTATCGACTATGTTGGCGTGGCTTCTCACCTTCATTTCAGTTGGTCCATACGCCGATTACTTTCCAACCTTCATGCATACTGCCACACCTTGGCATCCGTTTTTAGCCTGTGCACTTTACATAGTGCCTGGAGTTCCACTGATAAACTTTGTGAGTGACGCCTTAGATGGCCACATTCAGACCGGGATTATACGCGCATTGAATACGCTTTTGATGGTAGGCGCGATGTCTTTCGGTATTGCTTGTGCCATAAAGATATGCGGAATAAGCAACTTTGTGACTACACTCTCGATGATACCCCACCACAATTATTTTGAGTTTGCAGTCGCTGCAGCAATCTCTGCAATGGGTTTCTCGATGATATATAACACACCTAAACGCCTACTTCCAGCCATTGCAGTGGGTGGAATCATTGCCGTTTGCTTCAGAAACTTCGTGAATCTCGGACCAAGTAACCACAACATAGGTCTTGATCAGGGGCTTATCATCGGCTCATTAGCAGGCTCTACACTTGTAAGTTTAATCATTACACGCGCTCAACACTGGTTCCACACCCCACAACAATGCCTATCTATACCGAGCGTTATACCCATGGTGCCCGGTGTTTTGATGTATCGTGCCCTCTTCGCTTTTATCGAAATGAGCGGCGTAGTGGGTGAAGTTACGGTGGCAATGAATAATCTTATCAAGGCCTCTTTAGTCATTTCGGAATCGCTTTGGGTGTAACCCTGCCGCATATCTTCGTGAGAGGACTGCTCGATTCAAAGCAAAAGAAAAGACTCTTCAATGCACTTGCCGAGCGCAATCGGCGCATGTTGGAGCAAAACGCATAAGAGAAGCCGTCACAAGGAGCATCTATACATAAGACGAAATAAAATCAAGGGCGCTGCACACTTATTCGTTTCACCTTGCAAAATGACTGAGTTTACGCGGTAAAGTGACTGAGTTTATGCGGTGAAATGGCTCAAATCGCTCGGTGAAATGACTAAGATTGCAAAACCATAAAAATGGGATGAAAACATGGGGAGAAAGGAAAGCGCCCCTATCCTAAATGAGAATACGATCTTAGATGCAACAAACTGCAACGAAAATCATCAGATAAGACGATAAATTTACAGCGATTTGTTCACATCATTCCTTTGTGAACCATAGGTGTATGCTTGCACATTTGCCCGAAATATCTTATATTTGCAGTCATAATGAAAGACTTTGCAGCAATAGATTTCGAAACAGCGAACGGCGAAAGAACCAGTGTTTGTTCTGTGGGGGTAGTGATTGTGCGAGACGGAATGATTGTAGACCGCTTCTATTCTCTTATCCATCCCGAAGCCCGATTATTACACTTATTGGAACACAAAGGTGCATGGCTTGACACAAGCCGACACAGACAATGCTCCCATTTTTCCCGAAGTGTGGCGTAAAATCATGCCCCTCATCGACCAACTCCCCTTAGTTGCCCACAACAAAGCCTTTGATGAGAGTTGTTTAAAGGCTGTTTTTAGGTGCTATCAGATGACATATCCCGACTATATCTTCCATTGCACACTGCTCAAATCGCGTAGCGTTTGGCCGCAAGGACGCCACAATCTCGACATCATTGCAGCCCGTTGTGGTTATGATTTGACTCAACATCATCATGCACTTGCCGATGCTGAAGCCTGCGCGGCTATCGCATTGCAGATATTATAACATGGAATGCGCCTCGCTTTGAACGTTGTTTGTAAATAAAAAGAATTCATTTTCAACATAAAATAAGGTAAAAAGATGATTAAGATGTATGTAATGAAGACCTGTCCTTATTGCGCTCACGTGATGAAACAGGTTGTTGGGAATCCTCATTTCAAAGTGATTGATATCGGAGAAGACGTGCATGACATGAAAGAATTTCTCAAACTGCGCGATAACAACCCAGCCTTTGACGAAGAAAAAGCCACAGGTGACGTTTGTATTCCATGCTATGTGCGCGAAGATGGCAGTGTAACGCTCTCGTCAAAAGACGTGGGATTGGAGCCATTGGCATAAAGAACAGAAAGTGTGAAAAGTAGATTTTAAGTATCAACAATTAGAGATGGGAAGGCAAAGTCATGCTTTTCATCATGAAGCATCATAAGCTATGGAATATAAACTAATAGCCCTTGACCTCGATGGAACGTTAACCAACAGCGAGAAACGAATCACTCCACGTACCAAAGCGGCTTTAATGGAAGCTCAAAAGCGTGGAGTTAGACTCGTATTAGCGTCTGGTCGGCCAACGTTTGGCATCATGCCATTGGCCAAAGAGCTTGAGTTGGCACGATATGGTGGGTTTATTCTGGCCTTCAATGGAGGTAAAATTGTAGACTGCAAGACGGGAAAAACCGTATTTGAAAAGACACTCGACCCCGCGCTTGTACCCACTTTATACCACGAAGCCATGCAAGCCGGCATGCAAATCCTAACGTATAAGGGAGAAGGTATCATCGCAACGAGCGATAAAGACCCTTATGTGATGGAGGAAGCGCACATCAATCAGATGCCTGTTTTGCAGGCAAATGCCTTCTTAAATGACATTGTTTATCCCATCAATAAATGCTTGATTGTTGGCTCACCTGCCCCACTCCACGACTTGGAATTAAGGCTTTCACAACGCCTAAAGCATGAAATGGAACTCTATCGCTCTGCAGATTATTTCCTCGAATGTGTGCCTTTGGGCATCGACAAGGCTGAATCTATCGGCAAACTCATCGACATTTTGGGCATCAAACGCCAAGAGATTATCGCCTGTGGTGACGGATATAACGATGTGAGTATGCTGAAATTTGCAGGTTTAGGCGTAGCAATGGCCAATGCATCTGAGGATATTCGTCAGCTGGCTGATGTCGTCACACTGTCTAACGACAATGATGGTGTGGGGCAGATTGTAGAAGATTATGTATTGAATCCCCTATCCTAACCTATAGAGTGCCTGATTAAAAGCGCCTAAATAATTAATCAGTACAAGATATAAGGTAAAGTATGAGGTAATTGCATAGGAAATATACCCCAATTCCCAGCATATAACGGCCTATCTTGTGCTTTTTCAACGTTCAAGAGGGGCCATTCTCTCCCCCTTTGAGCGTGCAAGAATGGGTTGGACTCAAGCTATCGACAATGCATTCCATAAACCGCGAGAGGGCAATGGGCCGCCGTTGGCCACGATAATCAATGCGCGAACTACTCTGCATAACCATTAACCGCTTCTTAGCTCGCGTCATTGCAACATAGAGTTTGCGTGCATCCTCAGCCACTTGTGAGGGATTTTCACGGCTGTAATAATTCGGATAACGACCTTCAATCACGTCAAAGATGATGACATTATCAAACTCTAACCCCTTCGCTTTGTGTACCGTTGTCACGAAAATCTTGTCATCTATCGTAGCACTTCCACAGAGATCGGCCTCTTTCAACGTGTTTAATTCAAGAATATGTCGCCCAATCTGCAACGCCAGGGCTGGCGGTTCATCACGCTGTAACAGGTCGGAAGCCACATAACGAAAGATATATTCCACCGTTGGTAAAGGCTCGATGAGATGCTCTTCTACCCAAACGGAATAGAGATAACGCATTTCTTCCACGAGAAGATCTTTGTTATCATCGTTTGTCCAAAGTCGATTGGCGGTGTGATGAAAATGAGAAAGATAGTTGTTTCGTAGTGTTACGACACGTTCTTGCACACGTTTATGGGTGATAAATGATTGCTGTTCGGCCACCATTTCACGTGCATGATCATAACAAAAGATAGTAAGAGAGCGCGTTGCATTAACATCTGCATCGGCCAAATGACTGTTTTCACCTTCCAAATGCAAGACTTCTAACAAATATTTGAGCTTATATTGGCGTAGTCCTGGACGCAAAAGACGAATCAAAAGCAAACTATCCAAATAGTTGTTTAAGTTTTCAGGCAACGGACATTCAGGCAATTCGCGCAGCAAGTTGTTGGTAAGAATGTGGATATCGAAGTCGGCATTATGACCCAAAAGCACTGTACCTGGGCGTAATCTACAAAGCGTTGCAAGGCATCTTGACGTGAGATGAGCTGATGATGTCGGCGTTCTTCAATGATGGGATTAACGATATCGCCAAGCATTTCGGGAATTTCCATGTCGCTTTCTAAATAGATTGACATTGCAGAACCAGGCACAACAGCTCCATTTTTGAGTTGAACGGCAGCAATTTGCAATATGTCATCACTAAACACATCAAGTCCCGTTGTCTCAGTATCAAAGATAGTTATCACCTCGTTTTCATAGGCATTAACAAACCGACTAATGTAAGTTTGGCCATCATCACGCAAGAAATCACTCGGAAGGAGTGCCCGATCACTGCATGCTCGCACAAATCTTCGCGCGGCATTTGACGTACGAAACACCTGCATTCCCTCTAAAATACGCGCCCAAGCGATGAAGTTGTGCGGATTGTTCATAATGGTGAGATGAGCAAAAAGCAACTTAATCTGAGGCGAAGAGAATAGATCCTCGCCCGAAACCTTAAAGTGTGGCGCCTTCAACTGCTTCAAACCATCGCTTACTCCGTCAGCATCACGATTAGAATTCACAATGATTGCCGTTGTGTCTTCAGGGAAATCATGTAACATTCTGACTGCTTGTTGGGCTGCATCAAGGTATTCTGTTTCGATGGTATCCGACTGAAACCATTGCAATTCGTTGCCCATTGTGGTGGGTTGAAACGAAGTTGATGGAAGCAAGTCAGGCGAAATGCCCATTTGTTTGACGGCATACGTATTGAAAATATCAAGTAAATATTTCGGTGAACGATGGTTTTTGCTTAATGAATGAATATTTCCAGCGCAACGATTACGCAGAAAATCGAGGGTAGAACACTTCGCTCCCATAAATGAAAAGATGCTCTGCTGGGGGTCACCTAAGTAGATTACACAAGGTGTTTGTCCCTCTTCACGTGCTGTCATCGCATCAATGAGCGCAAGTTGTAAGGGATTCAAGTCTTGCACTTCATCCACTTGAATCCACGAAAAGCGTGGTAACTGTTCACGATGTTCATAGGATAACAACAAAATGTCTTCGAAATCCATCAGTCGGTTGTCATCTTTATAACGCTCATATTGGTGGGCCAACTGCATCTTTCGTAACAAACGATAGATGAGTTGTTGTGCATCGAGCCCGCTACAAACGTCACGATAGGTGTCAATGTGTTTGTAGATATCAACCATCATGACTGCATCGAAGGGCTTATGTTGTGATAAACATATCTTTTTCAGGGCGAGAATATCGTCAGAAGAGAGGCAAGAAGGATGTAAACGCAAGTCGCGTGGATGATTGTTCTCTATCTGAAACATCAGATGAGAGAGTTGCATGGCCTCCATATATAGGCCGCGTTGCCGATAATTTGCCCCAACTTGTGACTGTCTTCACCTGAAAAATTACATAAAATGCTTAAAATATCATCATCATCAATAATAGATGTGGATGCGGCAACAATGCCGGCATCAAACAAGAAGCGTGAACAGAAACGGTGAACATTACCGACAAAGAGGTCATCGGCAGGCACTTCAAGCCGCATTGCAATGCGTTCTTGCATGCCACGCGCAGCACGATTAGTGAACGTTAGACAGAGCATGTTGGAAAAAGGCACGCCCATGGCATAGGCTTTTGCCACCCGTTCGGCCAGAATCTGTGTCTTTCCACAACCTGGAGAGGCTAATACAAGGTGATAACCACGTTGTAGATTAATCACCAAAGCTTGTGATTCGTCAGGAATAAAGGTGTTGTTCATGCTTGCAAATATAATGATTAAGATGATAAATGGGTAGAAGATGTGAAATAAAGAGGAAGGTAAAAGGCTATGATTTTATAGATGTGATTTACAAAAGTGTGGGATGTCGCGTTATGTAGAGAATTTAACCATGGATTCGCACACCTATTATTATATAGTGAAGGCAAAGAGGGCGAGACGCAATGAAGTCTCCCCTACCCTGCTCTTTGATTCGTTTGAGATGCCAAGACTATTGAAATCAGATAATGAAATCAAAGTTTAAAATCTCAAAATCAGGTCTCTTATCTCCTGCTTATGCGTTTCAAAATATTCTTTGATGATAGCACTCAGAAGATATTTGAATGGAGTTTTCACCGGAAGAGAAGTCTTTAATTTATCTAATACCTGCTTCATGTCTTCGGATAACACCACAGTTGCCATATCAATCTCAGATGCTTTATAATCTTGAGCATAGGAAATAATGCGGTCGATTGAACTTTCTTCGCTCGCTGTTTTAGGCTCTTTGTCTACAGAAGTGGCCTTTCGGACTTTGCTTTCTTTGCTTCCGGTTGCTTCGTAACCGTCTTCTTTGTATCTTTTTCTACAGGATTCATATCATTGAGCAGGTCTTTCAACTCGCCCGGCATAGTTGGTTTCTTTGCCATATTGAATAATTTTATCGTTTGATTCTTATACTTAATAATGCTCGTTTATGGGTTTTGCTGTATAAAAAGTAAACATTCATACCCCAGAACGCAACAGATAGCGAGAAGATTAAAGCGTCTTAAGCTCCTTAATAATGCGATTGAAGGCACCCTTTACACTCTCGGCATCTTCTATACTGATAGAGAAGGTGTTGTAACGTGTAAAGTTATAACGCTTAAAAATCTTTGGAGTTAAGACGCCGATGCGGTCAAAAAGCCGATCGTATTCAGCCCATAAGTCGCGCTCTTCCTTATATCCGGCACCTTTTTCTATACGATTTGGTACGAAAACGAGGCGTGCATGAGACTTATATTTGTCGGCCAACTCTTGGAAAACCTTTATGAATGTAGCCGTAGACTTAAGGATAATATTACTGTAATCGAAAGGAACAATAATCATATCAGCCTTGGTCAACAATGGAATAAGACCGTCGTCAGTCAATGCTCCGGGGGAATCAATGAGCACATATCCTTCAATTTTCTTCATCTCATCCATGAGTTTATCCGACTTTTCCTTTGAATCGAGGTTGAATTGATAGATATTATACGGCTCTTCTAAAGTCTTATAATCTTATA
>BNJU01004305.1_pt1 | contig 42710 bp, 50 predicted proteins | sample 8539281 | NCBI WGS metagenome assembly BNJU01 (sample SAMD00202456, study PRJDB9452) | human saliva metagenome | isolation source: human saliva | place: Japan
TTGCCAGCTCTTAAGCTTTTCAACCAGATGTGGAGACTGTCTTGCAGGCAAAAATGGAGCCGAAGCTATCGAGGTTTTTGGAGAAAAGAAGCAGTAGATATTGCCATCCTTGACGTCGAAATGCCAGTCAAGACAGGACTCGAAAGCACTTGAGTGGATCAAACAAGAAGTGCCTGAAACCAAGGTGGTTATCGTTACGACCTTTAAACGGCCAGGTTATTTTGAACGAGCTGTCAAAGCAGGAGTCGATGCCTATGTCTTGAAAGAGCGAAGCATCGCTGAGCTCATGCAAACCCTGCATACGGTGTTAGAGGGGCGCAAGGAATATTCTCCAGAGCTGATGGAAGTCATGATGACTCATCCCAATCCCTTGACCGAGCAGGAAGTTGCTGTTTTACATGGAGTTGCCCAAGGCCTCTCCAACCAAGAAATTGCTGACAAGCTCTACCTCTCAAACGGTACCGTCCGTAATTACATGACCAATATCCTCTCCAAACTAGGCGCCAGCAACCAGAACTGAAGCAGCCAAAACCGCCGAAGAAGAAGGCTGGTTGTGAGGGGGAGATAAGTAAGTAAAAATCTCTTAGAAATGAATCTAAGAGATTTTTTGTGTTATTCAAGTCTATTTAGCTACCCAGCCGATAGCATCGCTTGGTGGGTTTTCGGTATCAATCCAGATGAATTCAATACCGATTTCACCATTTTTAAACTTGGTCAATCGAATGCCGTTGATTTCCAGTTCATTGAGTCTTTGACCTGTCAAAACTTCTCGTTCCTTCAACTGGAAAACACCACGCAAGATCCAATTTCCAAGAATTTCTTGCTTATCAGTTGACTGAATCGCCTTACCAGCTTCCTGGTTGATATAGGCATTGATGACATCACCAGAAGGTAAAAATCGTAGTTTAAAGGTTCTTTCTTCTTTTGGAAGAGCTAGTTTTTTAGTACCAGGTTCAAAAGTCCCAAATCCAGGGCCAAAAGAAATCTGGTCTTTCATCATGGAAAGTTCTTGGAGTCAGGTAGAGGAATGTAAACTTCGCTAACTGGACGATAGACGAGTTGTTCGATTTCTTTAATGAGTTTTTCATTGCCAGTATTGTGGACAAAAGTTAATCAAGTCCTCACGAATAGCCTTCATCTGAACTTTTTCTTCCTTGCTAGTCCATTTTTTCAAGAGGATTTCTTCTAGAGAGAAGGTCACAAAAGCTAGTTCTTCTGGAGCCAGACTGTCCTTAAATTTATCCTGAATCTTTAAAATTCGTGGCTGACGATCTTTCTTGGCTAGTTTTGAACCACCATTAAAGGCATTAAAACCAGAGTTTTCTTCTACATTTCCATGTTTGTCTGTGATAACCCAAGACATTGTTTCTAAGATATCGGATTGTTCCTTTTTCAGCTGTCAGTAAATGAAGATTTTCAAAGAGAGAAAAAGGATCTTCGATATAATGAACGTCCCAAGTATCTACCACAATATCTTTATTATTAAAAGTCATGTGGAGTTGGCTGTCAGCTGCCGTGTACTTGTAGTGGTGTTGTCCATCCGTAAATCGAAAATTAGTAGGATTATTTTTGGTAGTTGATCCTTCAATGACCAGATTATCAATATCGACTGGTAAATAAGATGTTTCACCGACAAAAATCCTTGGATTTTCTCCTTTTGGTGTAGGCATCAAGACGTGGTAAACAGCTTCAACATTGACTGAGTCAGAGTTGAAGCCCTTGATTTGCGCCTTAGAAGATTCGATTCTCTGATTCCTCAAAGTCGCAATCTTTCGTGCCAACTCTTCATAGCGTTGATAGTTTTTCCTTGTCTGCTGTTTCTTTATCAGCTGCAATATCTGCATGAAAACTTGATATCACTCAACAAGTCCGTCCAAGATTGAGAATCTTTCTTGAACTGAGCAATTTTTGGTCTCCCGAATTAATCCCAAAAAGACTTGATGCCTACTAGGTACTTTATGATTTTTCATCCACAACGACAGAAGCATCATAGGAAGTATTGGCGATATCTTCCCCAACGGCATTAAAAGCCTTTTTGGAAAAACAGTCTCCTGAAATTTTGGAATTGACAATCGGAGCCACATAGCTGTTCTGCTTTGTCCCTCATCTTCGGATTCTGCCTTTTTGAGAGAAAGCTTCGCTCAAACTAGCGAAAATTGGTAATTAGGTTTTGTATTTTTCTTTTTGTTCAGACTTTTAGATGTTCCCACATCAGCGACCCTCTTTTCTATTTTCAGTATATCAAAAAGAAGATTAGATTTTTCACTAATCCTCTTATATATTCGTTAATTAATACTGTAAAATTCAGAGTTTGCCTTGTTTTTGACCAAGTCTCAAATACTCTTCGTCTGACAAATCAGCTAGACCATCGTCATAAGGCTTGATTTTCTTTCAAGAGCCTGGTCATAGCTATCCACAAAAGTCCTTGACATAGGACTGCCCTTCAAACTGACCATTCATCTTGGTGTAGATAATGGCGAAATTTTCCTGAGCGATCAAGTTGAGATTGTCCTGACTTTCGTTCAAAGCCATAGCAACATCTCTGCGATGCGTTTAATCACAGGAACAACCACACTGTTTTCCAGCTTGCTTGTATAGCTGACCGTTAGAAACACCCTTCTGGGAATTTTAAAGGTCTTTAGGGATAACCTTGTACATTAAAGGTTTCCTTTTCGGTGTCAACTTACGAATCTCACCACTGTCTGTCAGGATCAGATGGAACATTGTGCCCACCTGTTCCCATATTGGCCGTTAGGGTTGGAACAACACCGTTTTTATTTCTCACGAACGTATTGACGACGCCACTGGTAGACTGTATCTTGACTGGTCACATTTCACACTTGAGATCAGCGTAGAAATTCTGCTTGCCTTCACGGTAATAGTAGACCTCATCTAGCTTATCACCAAAATCGATAACATCACTGAAGAGTCGTTGTCAGCTTGATTACCTCTGGGAATTCAAACAAGTCATAAAAGCTTCTTTGGTATCAAAACCAACAATGTAGATCCGCTCACGATTTTGTGGGATATTTCCATAGTCTTTTCCCGTTGAGAACCTTCCACTTGATGAAAGTAGTTGTTCTCCGTCAAGGCTTCTCGAATAACCTTTGAAGGTATTGCCATGGTCATGACCGACCATGTTCTTGACGTTTTCGATGAAGATAGCCCGAGGTTTGCACCCCTCAATCATGCGAAGCAATTCGAAGAAAAGATCGCCACGATCATCATCAAAGCCCTTGCGATAACCCGCAATACTAAAGGCCTGGCAAGGGAATCCTCCCATAATCACATCCACGCGCTCAGCCGGAATGTCTTCCGGCTGCACCGCATGAATATCACGACTATCCAAATGCGTATTTGGATAATTTAAACGATAAGTCTGACGCGCATACTTATCAAATTCATTGGCATACACCACTCTGAACTCGTTGGTCTGTTCAAATCCCAACTCAATTCCCCCAACACCTGAGAAGAAAGCTGCAATGTTGTACTTCTCAGAGCGGTTCGAACTTACAGAATTTGTCATGTAGTAACCTGCTTTCTAAAAATATTGACTTTTATCAGACTACAAATATATATTGCAAAATAAAAAAATCAAATGACGAAGTCACATTAAATATCGTAATTATAAATAATTAACTCACTTGCTGGAACTCTACAAGATCCATTTCTATTAATTTTTTTCTAGGAACATTAATTTGCTTTATTTTAAATATACTATCATCACTATATAAATCTAATATTTCGTCAGTAAATGAATTAGATACTAGAAAATCTAATCCCTCTTTTATGAAGCTTAATACAAATATCTCTTAACTCCTTTTGTTTTTTTCAATTGGGAATCCTAATTCTGTGTATCCCGTGAATGAAGAGAATTAAGTGGTAAATAGGGTGGATCAAAAATATACAAAACTTCCTTTCCTTAGATGCTTTAGTGCCAACCTATAATCTCCCGTCATCATTTTTAAATCAGCTGTATTGAAATAATAGAAATACCATTAATCATTTCTTCATTTATTATCTGGGGATTCTTATGTCTACCATAGGGGTGTTGAATTGACCCAGTTGATTTACTCTAAAAAGGCCATTGTAACATGTCTTGTTTAAGTAAATAATTCGAGAAGCTCTTTCTACACTTGTTAATTCACTAAAAGATTCCAACCTATCTAATTCTCGAATATTGTAAAAATAATCTTTAGAATTATTATTTTTGTGATTATAAAGATTATCAATGAGAGCCTGAGGATTTTCCTTAACAACTTTATAAACATTCATTAATTCTGAATTGTAATCATTAATAATCGCACGCTTAGGCTGTAGATCAAATAATAAGGCACCTCCACCTAAAAAAGGTTCAACATAAACAGTAATATCAGTAGGTAAATGCTCTCTGATTACATCTAGTAACTGTCTTTTCCCTCCTGCCCATTTTAAAATAGGTTTTAATCGAGTTGTTCCCATCACTAAAATACCTCGTCAGAATAAAAAAATGAATTAAGTCTATCTAAAAGCCAACTTTTATTCATTCTTTCTCTATCTATATTTTTGAGAAAGGTCACTTTTCATTTTTTCCTTCTGGATAATTAATACTGTGATACGAGATAAATTCTTTAGTTAAATCCATAAGGTTTTTCTGTCCATGTTTACTAGATAAAAACCTAACAAATTCTTGCTGTTTTGCAGAAAAATCTTCAGAAGTCTTCTTTAATGTTTCAACCAGTAAATTTTCATCAAATACCATATCTTCAATTTCTTTACCACTATCAATACTATAAACTTCAATTTCAAAATTTCTAAATTTACTTATTTCACTATTAATCTTTTTCTTTTGCTTTCTCCCCTGCTGGATCACCATCTAACAAGATAAATATCTTTCTATGTACCTGACTTACTTTATCTAAATACACTAGAATTGGTACTACTGATTCTGCTCCACTTCCGACAAAATTAAAATCTAAATCATTTTCATCGTTCTTATATTGTTGATATCGTATTTGCGGTCGATATGGTTTTTGACTCTAAAAATATATTCAATATAATTTTTTTATCCGTCTTTCCTTCACATATTATAATTTCTCCGTGGTCGTCTACTTCATCTAATAAACCATAATTTTTTTAATACTTGATTTTTTTAATTTCATTAGTAAACTTGCTAACTACAGAATTTTTTTCACAATATCAAAATCATTCTTACTTCGTTGATATGATTGCTTCCTTTTACTCTGCCGAATGTTATAAAAATCTAAAGATAGGATTATTCACTTCTTTTAAAAAAATTCTCGTGAATGAGTAGTTATGAATAACTGTGATTTATTGTTTTCATTATTCACTAGTTCTAAAAATAGAATCTTTTAAACCTGTTGTTAAAAGTGGGTATAGAAAAGGCTTCAGGTTCATCTAATAGAATTATTTTATTATGTTTCTGAAAAAAATCTCATTTAGTAAAAAGAACGTTAACAAAATGACAGATGTTCGTTGTACCCCTGCTCCTTTAGCATCAATAATCTGAGCGTAATCATCATCTAACTTCAACGAAATATTTTTTTCAGGAGAAATTCTGTGATTTTTTTGCTTGATCATCAATTACTAATTTCGGTTTTATTTCAATATGGTTTTTCTCTGAATAATTCAAACTCATTATCTAAATCTGATTCAATGTCATTAATATGTTCTTTAAAAGTACCTAGTAACAAATCATACTGTCTTTCAAACTCTTCTACAGTTTGTTTAATTTTTTTATGCTTTTTCTTGAAATACTGTAGTACCATATCGTTTAACAAAGAAAATGCCTGACTAGACAAGTCTTGGTCTGTTGTACTTAGATACACACATTTAAATTTCGCGTTTAGATATTTTTTTATTTTGCTACTCGAGTTTAATTTTGCATGTTTTGAATTCGTCTTGTAAAGTTCCGACTCTTCTTTATTAAGGTTGCAATAAATTTGATACTTACTTTCTTTACCAATTTCTAATTCATCATCAATAAAGTCTACGGTAATAACAGGATCTTTACTAGCACCTTTAGTAATTTCCTTAATAGCATTTCTATCAATACTTGGATTGTAAGACTTAGGATTAAAAAATAAATTAATAGCTCTTAAAACATTCGTTTTCCCAACATTATTTCGACCTGCAAAAATATTTAAAACATCAAGGTCGTCAATTGTATTCTCTTCATTGGTAAATGACCTAAAATTACTAATTTTTTTAATCGGGAAATCTTTATCATATTTGACTCCTGTTATAATTGTTTTCATCGGTAATTATAACATATATCAACTAAAAAAGCAGTTCTGATATTAGACTAATTTATCAGAATCTGCTTATGGTTTATTTATTTCACCAACTTCTTCATCTCATCGATACGTGCTACGGTTGCATCATATTTAGCTTGGTAGTCGGCTTGTTTGTCGCGTTCTTTTTGGACGACTTCTGGTTTGGCATTGGCTACGAAGCGTTCGTTAGAGAGCTTCTTACCAACCATATCCAGTTCTTTTTGCCATTTAGCGAGTTCCTTGTCGAGGCGAGCGAGTTCTTCTTCGACATTGAGGAGGTCTGCGAGTGGCAGGTAGATTTCTGCTCCTGTGATGACGCTTGACATAGCGAGTTCAGGTGCAGGGATGTTTGATGCGATTTCCAAGTGTTCTGGATTTGTGAAGCGTTTGATGTAGTTGACATTGCTGTTAAAAAAGGCTTCCAAGTCGCTATCGCTTGTCTTAACAAGGATGGTGATAGGCTTGCTTGGTGCTACGTTTACTTCTGCACGCGCATTCCGAACGGCACGGATCAAGTCTTTGAGACTTTCGACACCTGTGTGAGCCGCTAGGTCTTCAAAGGCTGGGTTGACAGTTGGGTATTCTGCTGTAACGATAGAGCCTTCTGAGATTTGTCCAAAGATTTCCTCTGTCACGAATGGCATGATTGGGTGAAGGAGACGAAGGATCTTGTCCAAGGTGTAAAGGAGAACAGAACGTGTGATGACTTTCTCTTCTTCATTATCGCTATAAAGGACTTCCTTGGTCAACTCAACGTACCAGTCCGCAAACTCATCCCAGATGAAGTTGTAGAGGATGTGACCAGCTACACCAAATTCAAATTTATCAAAGTTTTCAGTGACTTTTCCAATGGTTTCATTGAGGTTGTGGAGAATCCAGCGGTCTGTGACATTTCCAGCTTCCTTGTTAACAACTTTTTCCACATTGGCAGTAGCTTGCTCAAGGGTTAAACCTTCATTGTTCATGAGGATGTAGCGAGAGATGTTCCAGATCTTGTTAATGAAGTTCCATGAAGCATCCATTTTCTCGTAAGAGAAGCGCACGTCTTGACCTGGTGCAGAACCGTTTGAAAGGAACCAACGAAGGCTATCTGTTCCGTACTTATCAATAACATCCATTGGGTCAATCCCGTTACCGAGAGATTTCGACATCTTGCGTCCTTGCTCATCACGAATGAGACCATGAATCAAGGCATTTTTGAATGGCGACTTGCCAGTAAATTCCAAACCTTGGAAAATCATCCGAGACACCCAGAACGGAATAATATCATAACCAGTCACCAAAGTTGATGTTGGATAATAACGTTTGAAGTCTTCTGAGTCGACATCCGGCCAGCCCATGGTTGAGAATGGCCAAAGGGCAGAGCTGAACCAAGTATCTAAGACGTCTTCGTCCTGAGTCCAACCGTCACCTTCTGGAGCTTCTTCGCCGACATATATTTCACCCTCAGCATTGTACCAAGCAGGGATTTGGTGACCCCACCAGAGCTGACGAGAGATAACCCAGTCGTGGACATTTTCCATCCATTGGAGGAAGGTATCGTTGAAACGAGGTGGGTAGAATTCTACCTTGTCCTCTGTGTCTTGGTTGGCAATGGCATTCTTAGCCAATTGGTCCATCTTAACGAACCATTGCGTAGACAAGCGTGGCTCAACCACAACACCTGTACGCTCTGAGTGACCAACACTGTGGACACGTTTTTCGATTTTAACGAGGGAACCAATTTCTTCCAACTTAGCAACGACTGCCTTACGAGCTTCAAAACGGTCCATACCTGCAAATTCGAAGGCCAAGTCATTCATGGTTCCGTCGTCGTTCATCACGTTGACTTGTGGCAAGTTGTGACGTTGACCAACCAAGAAGTCGTTTGGATCATGGGCAGGGGTGATTTTCACGACACCAGTACCAAACTCAGGATCTGCGTGCTCATCCCCAACGATTGGGATGAGTTTATTAGCGATTGGAAGGATGACGTTTTTACCAATCAAGTCCTTGTAGCGTGGGTCTTCTGGATTGACCGCAACCGCAACGTCCCCAAACATAGTCTCAGGACGAGTAGTCGCTACTTCAAGGGCGCGTGAGCCGTCTTCTAGCATGTAGTTCATGTGGTAGAAGGCACCTTCGACGTCCTTATGGATCACCTCTATATCAGAAAGGGCTGTGCGAGCGGCTGGGTCCCAATTGATGATAAACTCACCACGGTAGATCCAGCCTTTCTTGTAAAGGTCCACAAAGACCTTGCGAACAGCTTTTGACAAACCTTCGTCAAGAGTGAAACGCTCACGAGAGTAGTCTACAGAGAGCCCCATCTTGCCCCATTGTTCCTTGATGGTAGTGGCATATTCGTCTTTCCATTCCCAGACTTTGTCGAGGAATTTCTCACGACCGAGGTCATAACGTGTAATGCCCTCACCACGCAAGCGCTCCTCAACCTTAGCCTGAGTCGCAATCCCAGCGTGGTCCATCCCTGGAAGCCAAAGCGTATCAAAACCTTGCATCCGTTTTTGACGGATGATGATATCTTGCAAAGTCGTATCCCAAGCGTGACCAAGGTGAAGTTTCCCAGTTACGTTTGGTGGTGGAATGACGATTGAATAAGGCTTAGCCTTTTGATCGCCTGAAGGCTTGAAAACATCCGCATCAAGCCATTTTTGGTAACGACCAGCCTCAACCTCGGCTGGATTGTATTTAGGTGAAAGTTCTTTAGACATTATGTTTTTCTCCTTAATTTAAATATTGTTTTTATATCTACGATCAATTAGAGTCTGACCTACTATATATTATTTCCCTTGAATCTAATATTTAGTTTTTGAGTTTTAACCCTAACAAAATGCCATTGCTAGAATAAAAGATAAGGGTATAATTATAAATAGTGTAATACTAGATCATACAAGCAAGTTCTTTATCAGAAGGGCTGATTAAATTAATTATACTCTTAGCTGTATTTTTGAAATATTTCATTATTCTCATCTTTTACCGTGAAAATGCAGAGATATAAACAAAAAAAGTGAGAAACTAATCAATGTAGCCAATCAAACATGTTTTTTCATTTTTTGAGTTAAATTTGGAGTTGTGAGTTTCTCTTTTTCAAAATGATAATGTAATTTCCCCATAATCTGGATATTAATACGTAGTACCAACTTAAAGATTCAGATCTATTTTATCATAAAGCAAAATGATAATATAGTAAAAATAAAAAGGGTCATTAAGTATCATCTTTTTTCTAAAGTCACTCTCTATAATCTGTGTTTTTAAAGATAGACCCAAACAACATATGAATATAAGTATGATATCACAAAAGAAATTTATACTTTGACTTAAATCGTTTTAATTTTCAAAAAAATATTACAGAGAATTGGATAAAATCGATATAAGACATAAAGTAATAGAAAACTATGTTATCATCAGACTTATTTTTTACATTGTTTTCGATCTATTCACAATCATATATCTGTAAAAAGTATATATCTAGATATTTAGTTAATAAATTTTTAAACTTTTATTTGAATAATCGAAAATTATCAACCAACTCGCAAATATGTCATATATCATGTAAAAGATTATATCTATCTCTTTAGTAGATAAAAGTCTCCTAATTTTTAACTATGTTTCAAAATACTTTCATATACTAGAGGAAGTGCTGATTGTAATAACAAATAACCTATAATAAAATACAAAACCTATACTAGAAATTTAAAACTAGCCACTACAGGAACTGCTACTGTTATTTTTAAATTTTTGAGTATATTCTATATCCATAGTAACTCATCAAATCGACTATTATGAACTCTAAAAATAATAAATGCCAAACTTATCTCACTGAATATCTTTAGCTCCTACTGGTAACAAAAGTAAAAGTAATTAAAAGCATTGATTTCCAATATATTACACATGACGGTCTCAAACTAGTATATTACATAAACAACTGTTCATATTTATCGAACAGTTCAAAACTAACAGTTATTACCGTTTTCCCACTCACTCTTCAGCAAGCCATATCTCAAATCATCACAGCGATTGCCTTGAGCATCTTTGCGATCTCGTATGCGAGCTTCAAGGGTGAAACCAAGCTTCTCAGCGACACGTTGACTTTGGGCATTGTAACCAAAGCAAGACAGTTCAATCTTGTGAAGCCCCAAATCCTTAAAACCTAGGTCAATCAATGCACTCGCCGCTTCAGGCACATAGCCTCGCCCCCAATAGTCTGGGTGCAAGGTATAGCCAATCTCCAGCACATCGTCTTCGTGGCGATGATTGAAATCAACAGAGCCGATGACTTTATCCGTCCCTTTGACCACAATTCCATAGCCTGCTGGGAGATTGTCCTTTTCATTGCGCTCAGGAAGGATATGCTCTAGATAATAAATTTCATCTTCCAAGGTCTTGACGGGTGGAAAGCCCGCTGGGTAAGAAACTTCTGGCAGACTAGCGTAGGCATGAATATCCTCAGCATCAGCTACTGTACGAACTCGTAAGACAAGTCGCTCAGTCTCGATTCGTTCTGGTAGTTCAGCTCTTGTCATCCTTCTTCCTCGCTTTCTTGATAAAGCTTCCCATGGGATCGACTCGGTCATCTAGATAACGATAAACGCGCTGATGGCCGTCCCCCATAAAGTAAGTCGGCGCAAAGCAGTCATTTTTAAAATGTCCCTTGTCATCTAAGAGCTCTGGATCAGCCAGTCGGTCGAGAATCTTGGCAAAGATATGGCAGATGCCATCTTCCTCGATAATCCTATCCACCTGGCAATCCAATACGACTGGACAAGCCTCTAAAATCGGCGCCTGAGTCTGTTCAGAAATCTCGTAGTCAAGTCCCAAATGTTTCAATTTCTCCCGATGGCTGATAAAGCCAGCCTGCTCCATCTCAAGCATGAGGTTTTCGTCAGGGATGTTTACAGTGAACTGCTGATAATGCTTAATCTGGTCGGCTGCATTTTCCTCAGCACCAACACCGATGACCAGCCAATCGCCCAGACTATAAGAGGAACTGCAGGTTGTGATATTGTACCCAAAGTTCTGGTCCTGATACCCTAAGATGAAGATAGGAAAACCATAGTAGAGTTTACTTGTTTTGAAAGATTGTTTCATGACAACCTCCTTTGGCTAAGGGTGTAAAAGAAAAATCGTCCCTGTCATCAATCTGACAGGGACGAATATGTTTATCCGCGGTACCACCCAATTTCGGGCAGATGCTCGCATCTCTCGTCTTTTAAAACAAAAAGACATTTATATTTCATTTTTTTAATTTTCATCCATTAGCAACTAGTTTTGCACATTTGTGGACTTCTCAGCTCCGCCACTTTCTGTAAAAATGTGGGACTCAAAAACACCTCTAATGGCTATATTTTAACAAGTTTTTGACGGAAAATGCAAGGGAACAAGAAAGATTACTTGAACTTGATGCCGTTTTCTTTTAATTTCTTGATCGTAGCTGGACCGATTCCTTTCAAGGCAAGGAGTTCTTTTTCTGTCCAGTTTTTTGAAGTCAGCAACAGACTTGATCCTTCATCGTAGAAAGTCTTTAGCACGGTCACTGAAAGTCCACCTAGGTTAGCTGCGAAATTCTTCAACTGAGCTTGTAACCTTTTGTGAGCTTGCTCTTTAGTTGCTTCTACAGCTTTTTCTACTTGCTTAGAGACAGCTTTTCCAGCCTCGCTTGCTGCTTTTTCAGCATGCTTCACAACTTTTTTTGTTTCTTCGACAACCTTGTTTACAGCATTTGAAAGTGCACCTGAGCGACGAAGGTTGTTTCTTAATTGTTTTTTACGTTGTAGTTTTTTTGACATGATAAGATCCTTTCAATAAAAAACCCCTGTGATTGAACAAGGATAAATCTTTATGTTTTATTGTATCAACTTTCTTTGTGAAATGCAAGGCTTGTTAGTTTAGAAAGATAGGAGTTCTATAGGGAATTCCGCCTTAGAATAAGAGAATATGATAGAAGAAAAGCGAAAAATATGGTATAATGAAACGATAGATTTTTGAATAGGAATACAATCATGTTTGGATTTTTAAAAAAAGATAAAGTAACAGAAACACCAGCAGTGGTGCCAGCACATATCGGAGTTATCATGGATGGCAATGGTCGTTGGGCTAAAAAACGGATGCAACCGCGTGTCTTTGGGCATAAGGCTGGGATGGATGCTTTGAGAACGGTAGCCATTGCTGCTAGTGATATGGGTGTCAAGGCTATGACTGTTTATGCCTTTCTCAACTGAAAACTGGACACGTCCAGACCAGGAAGTTAAGTTTATCATGAACCTTGCCTGTTGAATTTTTATGATAAGTATGTCCCTGAGTTGCACCAAAAGAACATGAAGATCCAAATGATTGGGGAAACTGATCGCTTGCCAAAACAGACTTTTTGAAGCTTTGAAAAAAAGGCAGAAGAGTTGACCAAGTTAAACACAGGTTTGATTCTCACTTTTGCCCTTAATTACGGTGGACGAGCTGAGATTACACAAGCAGTCAAGTTGATTGCGCAGGATGTTTTTGGATGCTAAGGTGAATCCAGGCGATATTACAGAAGAGTTGATTGGGGAATATCTCTTTACAGGGACATTTGCCGAAAAACTTGCGTGATCCCGGACTTAATCATTCGAACGAGTGGGGAGCTTCGCTTTGAGTAATTTCTTGCCTTGGCAAGCAGCTTATAGTGAACTTTATTTCACAGATGTTTTTGTGGCCTGACTTTGATGAGGAAGCCTTTGAAAGGAAGCTATTGCAGAGTTTAACCGTCGCAATCGTCGATTTGGAGGAGTATAGGAACATTATGAAAAAAAGGACTTTATTAAAGAGAACCATATTTGCCGCTTTGGCATTAGCAATCTTTATCCCGCTCTTGGTGATTGGTGGGCTTTGGTTACAGATTGCTATGGGACTTCTAGCCATGCTAGGTGTACACGAGTTGCTTCAGATGAAAGGGTTAAACACCATGACCCCTGAGGGGTTGCTGACCTTGTTAGCGACTTTTCGCACTGACAATCCCCCTAGAAAAACTATCTGACCTTTTTACCTGTAGATGGGAATGTTGTCGCATATGGTGTTGTGATTTTTATCATGTTAGGTTGCACTGTTTTTAGCAAGAATTACACCATTGAAGATGCTGTATACCCAATCGCTATGAGTTTCTATGTTGGTTTTGGATTCAACGCTTTAGTCGATGCTCGAATCGCTGGCTTGGATAAAGCCCTCTTGGCCCTCTGTATCGTATGGGCAACTGATAGTGGTGCTTACTCTGGTCGGGAATGAATTTTCGGTAAGAGAAGATTGGCTCCGAGAGTCTCTCCGAACAAATCAATCGAGGGAGCCTTTTGGTGGAATTTTAGCTGCCATGCTTGTTACTCTTATCTTTATGTTAGTGGATAATACAGTTGCCCTTCCTTATGGCATTTACAAAATGACGCTCTTTGCTATTTTCTTTAGTATTGCAGGGCAATTGGGTGACTTGATTGAGAGTGCTATGAAACGCCATTTTTGGTGTCAAGGATTCGGGGAAATTTCATCCCAGGGCATGGTGGAGTGATGGATCGCTTTGACTCTATGTTAGCCGTTTTCCCTATTATGCACCTATTTGGCTTATTTTAAGGAAAGGTGAACAGATATTAAATGTTAGGATTATTAACCTTTATCCTTGTTTTTGGAATTATCGTGGTGGTTCACGAGTTCGGACATTTCTACTTTGCTAAGAAGTCTGGAATTCTGGTTCGTGAATTTGCCATTGGTATGGGTCCGAAAAATCTTTTGCCCATATCGGGAAAGACGGGACTGCTTACACGATTCGTCTCCTACCGCTTGGTGGTTATGTCCGCATGGCAGGTTGGGGTGAGGATACCACAGAGATTAAGACAGGAACTCCTGTTAGTTTGACCTTAGCCGAAGATGGTAAGGTTAAGCGCATCAATCTTTCTGGTAAGAAGGTCGACCAAACGGCTCTTCCGATGCAGGTAACCCAGTTTGACTTTGAGGATAAACTCTTTATCACAGGTCTGGTCTTGGAAGAGGAAAAAACTTTCTCTGTAGACCATGATGCAACTATTGTGGAAGCTGATCGGAACGGAAGTTCGTATCGCTCCGCTAGATGTTCAATATCAGAATGCGACTGTCTGGGGCAAGTTGATTACCAACTTTGCAGGTCCTATGAATAACTTTATTCTAGGAGTTATCGTCTTTTGGATTTTGATTTTCATGCAGGGTGGCGTTCGAGATACACAAAGCAACAACTTTAGTATCATCCCTGATAGCGCGATTGCTAAGGCCGGTGTTGACAATACGGCCCAAATCACTAAAGTCGGTTCACATGAAATTAGTAACTGGCAAGATTTGATTCAGGCAGTGGAAGCAGAGACCAAGGGCAAAACAGCACCTGTTTTGGATGTGACAGTCTCTGAAAATGGAACTGAAAAACAAGTCAGTGTGACCCCTGAGGAAAACCAAGGTCGTTATATTCTAGGTGTTCAACCGAGACTCAAATCAGATATCTGGTCTATGTTTGTAGGTGGATTTACTAGTGCAGCTGACTCAGCCTTGCGCATTCTCAATGCCTTGAAAGAAACTTGATTTTCCAGCCTGATTTGAATAAATTGGGTGGACCTGTTGCTATCTTTTAAGGCAAGTAGCGATGCTGCTAAAGAAATGGTCTTGAAAACGTCTTGTTCTTTCTTGGCTATGATTTCTATCAATATCGGGATTTTTCAACTTGATTCCTATCCCGGCACTTGATGGTGGGAAAAATCGTGCTCAACATCATCGAAGCTATTCGCCGCAAAACCACTGAAACAAGAAATTGAAACCTATGTTACTCTAGTTGGAGTTGTGATTATGGTTGTCTTGATGATTGCCGTGACTTGGAACGACATCATGCGAACCTTCTTTTAAGAATTAGAGGAAAAATATGAAACAAAGTAAAATGTTAATCCCAACGCTTCGCGAAATGCCAAGCGATGCTCAGTTATCAGCCACGCTCTTATGTTGCGTGCTGGTTATGTTCGTCAAGTATCTGCAGGTGTCTATTCTTACCTGCCACTTGCTAACCGTGTTATCGAAAAAGCCAAGAAAAATCATGCGTCAAGAGTTTGACAAGATTGGGCGCTGTTGAGATGTTGGCTCCAGCCCTTCTCAGTGCGGACCTTTGGCGTGAATCTGGCCGTTATGAGACCTACGGTGAAGACTTGTACAAATTGAAAAACCGTGAAGGATCTGACTTTATCCTAGGTCCTACTCACGAAGAAACCTTCACAGCGATTGTCCGTGATTCTGTCAAGTCTTACAAGCAATTGCCACTAAACTTGTACCAAATCCAGCCTAAATACCGTGATGAAAAACGTCCACGTAATGGACTTCTTCGTACGCGTGAGTTCATCATGAAAGACGGCTATAGCTTCCACGCTAACTACGATAGTTTGATGTAACCTATGATGAGTACAAGGCAGCTTATGAGCGTATCTTTCACTCGTAGTGGCTTGGACTTCAAAGCCATCATCGGTGACGGTGGAGCTATGGGTGGTAAGGATAGCCAAGAATTTATGGCTATCACACCTGCTCGTACAGACCTTGACCGTTGGGTTGTTTTAGACAAGTCTGTCGCATCATTTGATGAGATTCCTGTAGATGTACAGAAAGAAATCAAGGCAGAATTGCTCAAATGGATGGTTTCTGGTGAAGATACCATTGCTTACTCAAGTGAGTCAAGCTATGCAGCTAACTTGGAAATGGCAACTAACGCCTACAAACCAAGCAACCGTGTTGTGACTGAAGATGAAGTGACTCGCGTGGAAACACCAGGTGTCAAATCGATTGATGAAGTGGTCTGCTTTCTTGAATGTCTCTGAAGAGCAAACAATCAAGACTTTGGTTTATATCGCAGACGAGGAGCCAATTGTTGCCCTACTCGTTGGCAATGACCAACTCAATGAAGTCAAACTGAAAAACTACCTTGGAGCAGACTTCTTGGAACCTGCAACTGAGGCGGAAGTGAAAGAATTATTGGGAGCGGACTTTGGTTCACTTGGCCCAGTCAATCTTCCAGAAAATGTCAAGATTATCGCAGACCGCAAGGTGCAAGATAGTCGCAATGCTGTTGTAGGTGCTAACGAAGATGGTTACCACTTGACTGGTGTCAACCCAGGTCGTGACTTCACTGCCGAGTATGTCGATATCCGTGAAGTTCGTGAGGGTGAAATCTCTCCAGATGGACAAGGTGTGCTCAACTTTGCACGTGGTATCGAGATTGGTCACATTTTTAAACTTGGGACTCGTTATTCAGCAAGTATGGGAGCAGATGTCTTGGACGAAAACGGTCGTGCAGTTCCAATTATCATGGGATGCTATGGAATCGGTGTCAGCCGTCTCCTTTCAGCAGTCATGGAACAACATGCTCGCCTCTTTGTTAACAAAGACTCCAAAAGGTGAATACCGTTACGCTTGGGGAATCAACTTCCCTAAAGAATTGGCGCCATTTGATGTGCACTTGATTCCAGTTAATGTCAAGGATGAAGCAAGTCTTGCATTGACAGATCGTATCGAAGAAGCTTTGGTAAATAAAGGCTACGAAGTTTTGACGGATGACCGTAACGAACGTGTCGGTGTTAAATTCAGTGACAGCGACTTGATTGGTCTTCCAATCCGTATCACTGTCGGTAAAAAAGCAGCTGATGGCATCGTAGAAGTCAAGATCAAGGCGACAGGAGATACGATCGAAGTTCACGCAGATAACTTGCTTGAAACCCTTGAAATCCTAACAAACAAATAAAATCTATAATCAGAAGAAAAACAAGACAAAAATGTAACTAGTTTTTTTGCCTTGTTTTTTTCTTTATAATGAGAGAAAATAAACACAAAAAGAGTAAAAAAAAAGAGGTAGAGCTATGCTAAAATTTCCAAAGGATTTTGTCTGGGGTTCCTCAACTTCTGGGCCACAGACAGAAGGGCGAGTGCCTGGTGACGGAAAAGGAGATAATCTCTGGGATTATTGGTTCCAAGTAGAACCAAATCGCTACTACAATGGGATTGGACCCAGATAAGACATCGACCTTCTATGAAAAACTGGGAAAAAGATATTGAACTATTGTTAGAAACAGGTCATACAGCCTTTCGAACTTCTATCCAGTGGTCTCGTATTTTCCCACAGGGTCGTGGAGAAGTCAATCCTCAAGGTGTGGCTTTCTACCGTCAGGTCTTTGAAGCTATTAAGGCCAAGGGAATCCGTCTTTTAGTCAATCTCTATCACTTTTGACCTGCCTTTTCGCCCTTCAAGAAGATGGGGATGGTTGGGAAAAATAAAGGCAACCATCAAGGCTTATGAAGACTATGCTCGTTTCTGTTTTGAAACCTACGGTGACTTTGTAGATCAATGGATTACCTTCAATGAGCCTATCGTTCCTGTTGAGTTTGGCTATTTTTATGATGCCCATTATCCACATAAGGTGGATGCCAAAGCAGCGGTTAAGGTTGCCTATCATACACCAACTAGCCAGCACTCTTGCAGTTAAGGCTTGTCATGAAGTCTTACCCTAGGCTCTAAGATTGGGATTGTCCTCAACTTGACACCAGCCTATCCACGTAGTCAACATCCTGCTGACGTGAAAGCTGCATCGTATTGCTGATCTCTTTCCAGGCACAATCTTTCCTAGATCCATCTGTCTTGGGAACATATCCAGAAGAATTGGTGGAAATTTTAGTCTGAGCATGACTTTGCTACCAGATACTACAGCTGAGGAGTTGGAACTCATTCGTGAGAACACAGTAGATTTCCTTGGAGTCAACTACTATCAACCCTTTGCGTGTCATGGCGCCACGTTTTGCTAAGCATCCTGACAGTCCACTCTTTGCCAGAGCATTTCTATGAACCTTACGTCATGCCTGGTCGTAAGATTAATCCGCACCGCGGTTGGGAAATCTACGAGCAAGGAATTTATGACATTGCCCAAAACATCAAGGAAAACTATGGCAATATCGAGTGGATGCTGACTGAAAACGGTATGGGCGTTGAAGGTGAAGATAAATTCCGTGAAAATGGCATGATTCAGGATGATTACCGTATCGACTTTGTCAAAGGTCACCTTCGTGAACTCCATCGTGCTATCGAAGACGGTGCTAACTGTAAAGGCTACTTGATCTGGACCTTTATCGATTGCTGGTCATGGCTCAACAGCTACAAAAATCGCTATGGTTTGGTCGAGCTAGACTTAGAAACACAAGAACGCCGCCTGAAAAAATCAGGCCACTGGTTCAAAGAACTCAGTGACAACAATGGGATTTTTAAGCAACTTTTTCATATAGATTCAGAAAAACCATTGGAAATAAAGCTCTTTGAGAGAGTTTCCAATGGTTTTTCTTGTTCTTATAATAGTCCGATAAAAAGTAGTAGAGCTGATAAAGCAATAAAGGCTAGGGTTGCTAGACCACGTTGGCCTGGGCTGTAAATCTTTCGTTCTCCTCGAACTGGGAAGACGATAGCCAGTAATGCGCCACCGACAGCACCACCCACATGTCCAGCAAGGCTGATACCAGGCATTAAAACACTACCTACTAGGTTGATGACTAAGAGGGAGAGGTAGGATTGCCCGAGCTGTTGGAGATAGGGATTGCGTGAAGCATAACGAAGAACGACAATAGAGGCGAACATCCCGTAGAGGGCAGTTGAAGCACCTGCAGTAATAGCATTGGGACTAAAAACGAGGACAAAGAGATTTCCCATCATACCTGATAGAAGGTAGATAAAGAAAAAAACTGTTTGGAGCCAAAAGATCTGCTCCATCTGACGTCCCAAAAAGTAGAGGGACAGCATATTGACTAAAAAAGTGCTGCAAGCCAATGTGGACAAAGGTGGCTGAGAATAAGCGCCAGATTTGTTCAGGCATGGCCTTGATAGCAGGAGGATACACAGCTCCGAACTGTACAAGGTAGCTGCGCTGGTATAGTTGAAACCACTGGTTAGAAACATGATGATAAAAACTAGGGTTGTCACGAGGAGAAAGAAGCTCGTGACAGGATAACGACGATCAAAAATCTCTTTCATAGATGAGTACCTCCTCAACTGGGAATATCGTAGTGATCAGGTTGGAAATCCTGAATCTGACATGGATAAATCGTACTAATAGTATGACCTGAGAAATGCTCCAAGTAGCGGTCGTAATAGCCACCACCGTAACCCAATCCGATAACCAGAAGTATTGAAAGCTAAACCAGGAACATGGATCAAGTCAATCTGAGACGGCTCAAAGACAATAGCTCTCCTGTGGTTCAAGGAGTCCAAAAAGAATTTCTTTCGAGTTTCTCTGGTTCATATAGAACAAAGTCCATTTTTCCCATGTGGATAGGTTTTTGGGAATGAGGATAGTCTTTTCCATCTTTTTGAGCTTGTTCAATGAGTTCTAGCTGTCTGAAATTCATGAGGAAAAAGACAGGTAAGTGGCGATGGTTTTTGCTTCCTTGTAGAAGGGATGTTGAAGGAGTTGCTCAGTCAACCAAGCGTCCATGACTTCCTTTTCTTCGGTTGATAGAGATTTGAGTCCTTGCAAGACCTGCTCGCGAATGGTTTTTTTCATAGTTTACTCCGCAGCTTTCTTGGCTAAAAAGCTTGATACAGCCTCAACACCGATAGCTAGAGCTTCTTCCTTAGGACTCATCTTTGGATGGTGAAGAGCATAGGGACTATCAATACCTAGCCAGAACATGACCCCAGGAACCTTGGAGAGAAGGTAACCGAAGTCTTCCCCTGTCATGGCAGGTTCGATATCGATTAGTTCAATTCCCTCTTTTTCATCAAAGAAAGTCATCAACTCCCGGGCTAATTCAGGGTTGTTTTCGACTGGCAAATAACCTCCCTGCTTGAGTTCAATCTCTACATCCATATCAAAAGCAGCTGCTACACCTTCAGCGATAGCTTTGACACGTTTTTGAACCAAGAGACTCATGTTGTGTGTAAGAGCTCGAATGGTTCCATGCAAGAAGGCTGTATCAGCGATGACATTATTGGTTGTCCCAGCTTGAAAAACACCGAAAGTGACGACAGCTCCCTCGATAGGATCGACATTACGGCTGACAACCGACTGAACTTGGGTCACAAAATAGCTAGCTGCAACCAGAGCATCGTTTGCTTCATGTGGAAAGGCAGCGTGACCACCTTTACCATTAAAGCGAATCTTGACTTCGCAAGTGCCCGCAAAGAGTGTACGGGTATTGGTCGCAATCTGTCCAACTTTTAAGTCTGGACGAACATGAAGTCCATAGAATTGGTCAGGCAACCAGTCACCAAAGGCATCATCTTCATACATGAGCATGCCGCCTGCCTCATTTTCTTCCGCAGGTTGAAAGAGAAAGAGGAGATTGTTTTTTGGGTTGGTTTTTCTAGAGCACGTTCGAGACTTCCAAGTGCAATGGTCATGTGAAAATCATGCCCACAAGCATGCATGCGGTCTGGATGTTGAGAGGCAAAAGGAAGGCCTGTTTGTTCAACGATTGGGAGGCCATCAATGTCTGTCCGCCAACCGATGGTACGTTCTGGCTGACTTCCTTGTAAGTAAACTAAAATACCAGTTCGCCAGGTACGAATCTGAACAAAATCCTTGTCAGCTGTTAATTTCTCAATGACATTGAGTAAATAAGCGTGAGTCTTGAATTCTTCTAAACCAATCTCAGGAATTTGGTGAAGATCGCGTCGAGTCTGAATCAAATCTAACATATCTATTTTCCTTTTACTAATACGATAAAGAGGCTGGAAAAGTTTCCGCCTCTGTTACTAATTACAAGGTGCGAAGCGCATCTTCTAGCGCTGTTTTTTGTTGGGTTTTGCTATCGATTTCTTTGATAACACGAGCTGGAACACCAGCTACCACAACATTTTCTGGAACATCTTGAGTAACGATGGCACCTGCAGCGACAACAGAACCACTACCAATCTGAACACCTTCGATAACTACAGCGTTAGCACCGATGAGAACATTGTCACCGACACGGACAGGCTCAGCACTAGCTGGCTCGATGACACCTGCAAGAACAGCACCTGCACCTACGTGACTATTTTTACCGACAATAGCACGTCCACCTAAAATAGCTCCCATATCAATCATAGTGCCAGCACCGATTTCTGCACCGATATTGATAACAGCTCCCATCATGATAACAGCGTTGTCACCAATCTCAACTTGGTCACGGATGATAGCGCCTGGCTCGATACGAGCATTGATATCACGTTTATCAAGGAGAGGTACAGCTGAATTGCGGGCGTCTTGTTCAACAACATAGTCCTTGTTTTCTGTAAGTCCTTCAAGAAGTGGAGCGATATCTTTCCAGTCTCCAAAAAGAACATTCCCAAGCTTGATAACAGAAGCAGGGATGGCTCCATCAAGTTGCCCTTCAAAGGTCACTTTTACACTTGTCTTTTTTTCAGCATTAGCGATAAATTGGATAATTTCTTGTGCATTCATTTTTTTGTAGCAGTCATAGGTGTCTCCTCACTCTTTGTAATGCTTACTATTCTATCAAAAAGGCTTCAATTTTGAAGCCTTAAGTGTTAAAAGAGGATTCTTTCAGTTTATCCTTTTGATTCTTCGATGGATAAGAAGATCATGGGAATAATAATCAAAATCATAGCTAAAAGCAGAGTAGCCCATCCAAGACCAGACCTAGAAATAGAACGCTTAGAATAGCAGAGGATAGAGGTTCGCTAGCACTGACGACCGATACCACCAATGGGGAGACCAGCGAGACAGCTTTCATGGATAGGAAGAAAGCAAAGGCTGTTCCCAAAAAGGCAATGGTCAAACAAATCAAGATACTCACCCAATCAAGCTGAAAACTAATTCTATAAACAGGATAGAGAAAATTACTAAAGAGTCCAGCCAGCAACATTCCCCAACCAACAGTTGGCACAAAACCGTATTTTTTAGCAAATGGCTGGGGCAAGATAACATTAAACATAACTCCCAGAGCACTGAGAAGCCCTGTCAGCAATGCGAGGGGAGTGATGGATAGTTTAGACAGATCGCCTTTAGTAGCCATCAGAAAGACTCCGAGCATAGCAGTCAAAACATAGAAAATTGCTTTTTTAGAAGCTTTTTTCTTGTAGATAATACGGTTGTATATGAGAATGAAAACAGGACTGATAAATTGTAGGATAGTTGCCGTTGTTGCATTAGAGTATTCTACACAGAGATAGAAGAAATACTGAACGGAGAAAATTCCTAAGATAGCATAAGCCAGAAAAGGCAGATAGTTGTTGCGGTTTCTCCAAAGGTCGAATAAGTGGGAACGGAACTTAAAGCCGGACAAGATGAGTACGAAAACCACCTGCAAGACTTAGTCGCATAGAAGTGATCCACCCAGAGGAGACTGGATAATGCGTAAAGAAGAATTCTCCTAAAATGCCACAAATACCCCATATTAATCCGGAAAGGAGGGAATATATGGTTCCCTTGAAAATATTTTTTTGATAGTGATTCATATAAAAGTCGAGTTAGGTGACATACTCTTGATAATAGGTATGTTAGCGTTGGGACCTATTCGAAGAAGAGCTGTTATTATTGTTATCTTTATCTTTATCCTTATCTTTATCCTTATCTTTGTCTTTATCCTTGTCTTTATCTTTATCTTTGTTGTCTTGTTTTATTAAATTTCCAACAATCGTATTCCAAGCTTTTTGGTAATCAGAGTCACTTCCACCAATAGCAAATCGGTAGGTAGTAGTCGGAGCACCAGCTTGGTTAGCCCAGTAACTTGTTACCATTTCTCCAGTAACGTCAATCTCTTTGCCATTGATAGTGACCTTACCAGGCTTCTGTCCAGTAGACTTAAGGACTTGAGAAGATGTTACACTTGAATCAAGGCTGAAACGCTCAGTTCCCCAAGCAGAAGGAGAAGCTTGTTGAATAGCGTTTACGAGGTGGGCCATATACTTAGCATTACGATAATATGCGCCTTTGGCTAACGGACTGTTATCATCATGACCAACCCAGCCACCAAGGGTCAATCGTGGAGTTGAAAGCATGAGCCACATATCGCCCTCCTCGTTGGTTGTACCAGTTTTCCCAATCCAATCAGCACCTGCTAGACTGGAATTTATGCCATAAAGATCGCTTTGGAAGCTTGTAGTTATCCGGGATGAAAGTACATCTCTTAGTAGACTTTGCATAATGGTTGCAGTAGCTTTTGAGTAGACTTGAACAGGTTCGTCTTTATGTTCATAGATAACTTCTCCACTGCTTTTTTCGATTTTCGAAATCATGTATTTTTTATGGTAAACACCATTGTTGGCCAAGGTTTGGTATCCGTTTGTATGTTGAGCTACAGTAACTTCAATTCCTCCTCCCATAGGAAGACTTTCAATACCGTATTCTGGGATTTCATACCCCATTTTTTCCATATAGGAGCGGACATCAACTCCTTTTTCACGAAGCATACGATAAGTCCAGTAGGCTGGGATATTCCAGGAATAATTGAGAGCTTCCTTTAGGTTTATCATAGCTGTTCCCGGACTGTTGACGTGCATGATCGGAGTTCCGTTGGCAAAGTTCGTTGGATAGTTTGATAGGATGCTAGCACTTCCCATCAAGCCTTGGTCAATAGCAATACCATAGGCTAAGATAGGTTTGGTAGTCGAAGCCGGAGATCGTTTTGTGTCAAAGGCGTGATTATTTTGATTGCTTTGGTAATCTCGTCCTCCTACAAATCCTATGATGGCTCCTGTTTTATTATCCATTAAGACATTTCCGACTTCAGGTTGACCACTACTATCATTTAGAAGGTAGCTATAGTTTGCCACTGCATTTTGCATTGCATTATGGATCGTTTTATCGATTGTAGTAGTGATACGGTAACCACCATTTTGAATTTCTTTTTCAGCCAATTCACGATAAGATTTCTGAATAGATTCATTCTTAAGCTCTTGTTCGGAAACGTTATCTTTTTTGACCAGATAATCATACATGACATTAGTCGCTTCATCAAGTGCAGTGAAGTAAAGATAACCCTTAGCTGTTAGGTTTACACTTTCTGCTGGCAAGAAGTCTTGCTTAATGTCATATGCTATATAGGTTTCGTAGTCTTCCTGACTGAGCACTCCAGTTCTATACATATTGTAGAGAACATCTTTGGAACGCTTGATTCCGAGTTCCATATCCTCTTCACTCTTCATCTCACCAGTCGCTTCATAAGGGGAGTAAGAGATAGGACTTTGTGGTAATCCTGCTATAAAGGCTGCCTGAGGGATTGTTAGCTGATTTGCATCAACCCCAAAAATACCTTTGGCTGCTTGTTGAGCCCCCGCAATATTTTGACCTTTATTGTTACGGCCAAATGGAGCGACGTTGAGATAAGTTGTCAAGATTTCATCCTTGCTCATTGCTCGCTCTAAAGCCAAGGCATCCACAATTTCACTAGCTTTACGAGCGAGTGTAGGGGCATCACCAACAACTTGTTGTTTGATGAGCTGTTGTGTCAGAGTAGATCCACCGCTCGAAGAACCAAGACCGATAAAGTTTCCTAGACTAGCACGAATAACAGCTTTAGGAACGACACCATTGTGTTCTGCAAAATGTTCATCCTCTGTTGCAACGATAGCCTGCTTGAGATTATCTGAAATAGCGTCCGACGCAACAGATGTTCGCAGAAGATCGCTCTCAATAGCACCGATCATGGATCCGTCAGCATAGTAAATCTCAGAGATGGATGAAATATCATTCACCTGTTTGATCAGATCCTCCGTCTGAGGAACGGTTACTTTGTCAAATAGAGAAACCGCATAACCGAAAACAACCCCAGTGCCCAAAAGTCCACCAAGAAAGGCGATGATAAAAAGGGTATTAAAGGTTGCCTTGATTCCCAATAAGATATTAGCAAAAGATTGTCCAGATATTGGTCTTTTGGTTTGCTTTTTTTCTTCTTTAGAAGTTTTTAGGACCAAATTTTTGTCCTAAATCTATATTTTTTTAGTTTTTGTTTTTAGAGACTGAAGGAAAGCCAGTCCTTTTTCTTTAAGTTCTAACAATTTATTCTTCATTTCTTTCCTCACTTCTTATTATTATACCATAAAAAGCATCTATTGCAAGAAATTAGGCTTAGACAAGATTTGGAGGTGTTTAGGCAGCAAAAAAACCAGGAACATTTTTGAACCTGGTTTTCATCAGTTATTTTTCTTCTGAAAGTTCTTTTCCAAGATCAATCAAGTAGTCTTTCAAGTGCTCTTTGACTTGAGGATGTTTCAGGGCGTATTCGATAGATGTCTTCATAAATCCAAATTTATCTCCGACATCGTAACGAGAGCCTTTAAACTCACGAGCAAATACACGTTGAGTTTTGTTAAGTGTATCGATAGCGTCTGTTAGTTGGATTTCATTTCCGGCACCTGGTTTTTGCTTTTTCAAGAATACCGAAAAATTTCAGGTGTGAGTAGGTAACGACCGATGATCGCTAAATCACTTGGTGCATCTTCAGGAGCTGGTTTTTCAACGAAGGTTTCAACGCTGTAAAGTCCATCTTTTCCTTCACCTTGAGGAGCGATGACACCGTATGAAGAAACTTCATCGTGTGGTACAGGCATCACAGCGATAGTAGAAGCATGAGTCTTCTCATAATCATTCATGAGTTGCTTTGGTCAATGGAACAGCATTTGTCATCAGTGATATCCATGAGGTCATCCCCAAGCATGACCACAAAAGGTTCGTTCCCGACGAAAGCTTTGGCTTGTAAAACGGCATCTCCGAGACCACGTGGGTGGGTTTGACGAATGAAGTGAAGACGCATACCAGTTGTTTCATCAACTAATTTCAAAAGATCAGTTTTTCCTTTTTCCTTAAGGTTGAATTCCAACTCAAAGTTTGAGTCAAAATGATCTTCGATGGAGCGTTTTGACTTCCCTGTTACAACAAGAATATCCTCAATTCCAGACTTGAGAGCTTCTTCAACGATAAACTGGATGGTTGGTTTATCCACGATTGGCAACATTTCTTTGGCCAAGGCTTTGGTTGCGGGTAGGAAACGAGTTCCAAGTCCCTGCAGCAGGGATAACAGCTTTTCTAACTTTTTTTGCTTCATGAGCTTCCTTTCCTAACGGTGATTATGACCACTCGTTTTCCGATTTGAACTCATTGCTCATAAGTTCAGCAACGGCATCCTTAATATTAACATTTTCATAAATAACTTGATAAATAGCTTGGGTGATAGGCATGTAAACGTCAAGTTCTTGTGCCAACTCGTAAGCAGCTTTGGTTGTTGAAATTCCTTCGATGACCATTCCCATATTGGCTTCGATATCTGCCAAGGCTTCGCCACGTCCAAGAGCATCACCTGCTCGCCAGTTACGTGAGTGGACAGAAGTTCCTGTAACAATCAAATCCCCAACTCCTGAGAGACCGCTATAAGTCAGTGGATTTGCTCCAAGTTGAACACCTAGACGTGTAATTTCTGCAAGACCGCGCGTGATAATCGCAGCTTTTGCATTGTCTCCAAATCCAAGACCGTGGAGAGCCCCTGCCCCAACAGCGATGATATTTTTTAGAGCTCCAGCTGTTTCAACTCCAATAACATCCGTATTTGTATATAGACGGAAGTAGTTGTTGCTAAAGAGTGATTGAACATACTGTGCTGTTTGCAGATTTTTTGAAGCTGCTGTAATCAAGGTAATGTCACGGACAATGGTTTCCTCAGCATGGCTAGGTCCAGAGACGACGACAATATCACTTCTTAATTCAGCAGGAATTTCTTCTTCCAAAACAGTAGAGAGACGTTTGTGGCTATCTGGTTCAAGCCCTTTGGAGGCATGCATAACAACCACTTTATGATCAAGAACTGCAGCGACTTGCTGAGCTACCAATCTGGTTACCTTGGTTGGTACCACAAACAAGACAGCATCAACACCCTTCAAGGTTTCTGCCAAATCATGATAGGCAACAATTTTTTCGTCTAATACAGCTTCTTTAAAATAACGTTTGTTAGTATGTTGTGTATTGATTTCATCAATTTGATCAGGAATATTTCCCCAGATACGTACTTGGTGTCCGTTGTCATTGAGGACTTGTGACAAGGCAGTACCCCAAGAACCAGGACCCTAAGACAGCGATAGTTTGTTTGTTCATATTTTCCTCCTTCTGAGAAAGCACTTTTCCTATATTCTACCATAAAAAGGACTAACTTGCATTAATATTATTTATTAAGAATTAACTTATAGAGAGTATAAATAAAAAAACAGCCAATAAGAAATTTGACTGTTTTTAGGAGAAAAAAACTAGAGTGTAATACTATTGTTTTTAGAAATTTTCATAAATAGTAACAATGAAGTAACTGTCAAGACAGTGAGGATAGTTGACAAAGCAGCTGCCACGCCATAATTTCCACGAAGTACTTCAGTGTAGATTGCTACGGTCATTGTTCTAGTTTTAACATTGTATAAGAGAATCGAAGTAGAAAGTTCTGAAATCATTGTTACCCATGATAGGATTGCTCCTGAAATGATACCTGAAAGCATCATTGGGGTTGTGATTTTAGTAAAGGTATTGAGACGGCTACTTCCCAAGCTTTCGGCAGCTTCTTCGATACTAGGAGCAATTTGTTGCAAACTAGCAACTGAAGAGCGAATAGTATAAGGAAGTCTTCTGACAGATAAGGACATAATCAAGATGAAAGCTGTTCCTGTAATCATAAGGAAGCCACTTCCGAAGATACCTGTATTGAATGAAGAAATAAAGGCAATACCGAGAACTGTTCCTGGTACAATATAAGGCACCATACTAAGACTATCGATTAGATTCGTAAATAGGTTGCGCTTACGAACTGCAAGGTATGAGATGAAGGTCGCAAAGACAACAACAAGAACCAAGGCAAGTAGAGGGATTCGAATGGTATTGAAAATAGCAGACCCCATACGGTTAAAGGCTGTCTTATAACTATTTAATGAGTATCCTTTAACAAATACCATACCGGATGTCTTAAGGAATGATGTATAAATCAAGTAAACTTGAGGTAATACAGAGAATAAGATAATGCCATAAACAGTCACATAAATAGCAGCCATCTTTCCTTTTGTCGTTTTCTTAGGTTCGATTGGATGAAGCGAGTTCATACTGAAGCTATAACGATTTGAAATGTACTTTTGGATGAGGAAGATAGCCAGGGCGATTGTAATAGCCATGATTGCTAAGGCAGATGCGAATGCTGAGTTGCCTCCAACTTCACTGATAAACTGAGTATAGATTAACACTGGGAAGGTACGATATCCCTCACCGATCAGCATCGGAGTACCGAAGTCTGAGAAAGCTCTCATAAAGACTAGGAGCGCTGCTGCTAGTAAAGTTGGGACTAGGAGAGGTAAAACGACTGTTACGATTCGTTTAAAGCCGAAAGATCCCATGCTTTCAGCAGCTTCCAAGAGGGAGTTGTCGATACTCTTCATGGTTCCAGCTACGTAAAGGAAGACGAGAGGGAAAAGTTGGAGTGTAAAGACAAGTACAATACCTTTAAAGCCGTAGATATCAAAGCCTGGCAAATGTAGTGTGTTGGTTAGAAATTTTGTGATAACTCCGTTTCTACCAAGAAGTAGAATCCAAGAATAGGCACCTACAAAGGGAGCTGACATGGATGCGATGATAATCAAAATTTGTAAAAATTTCTTTCCCTTGAAGTCATACATTGAAAAAAGATAAGCTAGCAAGGTACCAACAACGACAGAAGTGATTGTGGCAGTTACAGAAACCTTAAAACTATTAATGAGTGTCTCAGAATAATAAGATTTGCTAAAGAATGTTACAAAATTTTCTAAAGAGAAACTACCTTCATGTATCAACGCTTGTTTTAATACAGTCACGATTGGGTAGACTAAGAAAACTAAGTATGTAAGAAAAATGAAGAAGGAAGATGCAGTCCAGATATTAAGTTTTTTACGCTCCATGGCTGACTCCTTTTATGAGATTCCGAGAACCATCTTCAGAGAAGACATTGAGTTTCTGAGTATTGATACGTAAACGAACATGATTTCCTTTTTCTAAATCTTCTTCGAATGTAGATTCTTCACTCACTTGAAGTTTTGGAGCAAATCCTGTTTCAATGAAGTATTCAGTATTCAAGCCAAGGTAAACGCTGTCGGTAATTGTTCCATCGATTGTGCCATTTTCATCACGGATAAATTCTTTCAGGGACGAATGCTGACACGAATATTTTGTTCTTCAACTTGGTCAAGATCTGGCATACGAAGAGAGTAGCCGTCTTCGAATACGATGTAAGCTCCATCAGCTTGCTTTTCTAAACGAGCAGGGATTATGTTTGTTCTACCGATAAAGGTTGCGACAAATTCGTTCTCGGGCTTGTGGTATAGCTCTTTTGGACGACCAATTTGTTGAATAACACCATCTTTCATAACCGCGATTTGGTCAGAAATGGCCATAGCTTCTTCTTGGTCGTGAGTTACATAGACAGTTGTAATGCCAACTTCGTGTTGGATTTCGCGAATGGCTTGACGCATATCTAGACGAAGTTTGGCATCTAGGTTACTGAGGGGCTCATCCATGAGGAGAACGCTTGGATTAACAGCTAAGGCACGTGCTAGAGCAACACGTTGTTGCTGACCACCACTAAGTTTATCTGGTTTACGATCAGCGTACTGGGCAATCTGCATCAACTCAAGGTATTTATTTGTTTGTTTGATGAGTTCCTCTTTCGGAACTTTCTTTTGCTTGAGTCCGAATGCTACGTTATCACGCACTGTCAAATGTGGGAAAATCGCATAGTTTTGGAAAACCATCCCAATATTTCGTTTGCTAGGTTCCATGTTATTAATTTTGGTATCATCGAAGTAAAATTCTCCTCCTTCGATACTGTTGAATCCAGCAATCATACGAAGCAAAGTTGTTTTCCCGCATCCTGAAGGCCCAAGGAGAGTGAAAAGGCTCCCCTTAGGAATTGTAACATTTAAATTTTCGATAACGGGTACATCATTGTAAATTTTCTTAGCATTAATAATTTTAATCTCGCTCATGGTCAACCCCTATTATTGTTTAGATTGGATATCTGTAAAGATTTCGTTGTATTTCTTAACAATGTCTGATTTGTTTTTGATGACATAGTCATAGTCTTCAGTTAGTGTTTTAATTTGTTCGATTGGTTTCATATTTTCGCTAGTTTTAGCATTTTTACGAACTGGACGATTAGTAGTTGTTGTACCAAGGGTGTCTTGGACTTCTTGTGAAATGATGAAATCGATAAATTTCTTAGCAGTTTTCTTTATTTTTTGCGTTTTTGATAATAGCAGCACTTGCTGGTAAGAAAACAGTTCCTTCTTTTGGATAAACAACTTTAATGTTAGCACCGTCATTTAGAAGTTTAACTGCAGGATCTTCATATGAAAGACCAACAGCCATTTCTCCATCTGCCACTGCCTTATAAACACCAGATGAACTTGAACCGATTTTACCATCAATTAAAGTAAAGAGATCTTTGACATAAGTCCAAGCCTTTTCATCTGTATAGCCACCCTCAGCTTGTAGCATGTTTGTTAGTTGAGCAAAGGCACTAGAAGAGTTAGCAGGGTCAGCTGTTGCAATTTTTCCTTTGAGCTCTGGTTTGATAAGATCGCTATATCCTTCGATATTCATACCCTTAGTTAAGTCAGGATTTACAATCAATACACTACCATCCAATGTATAAGGAGTTGAGTAACCAGTTGTATTTTGATATTCTTTGATGACATTTTCATTTTCAGGAGAAACATAGTTTTCAAAAAGCTCCCCATGAGTAGCATATTGAGTATAAGAACCACCAAAGATGACATCTGCAACAGGTGCTTCTTTTTCAGATTCCAATTTTTTAAAGAGTTCACCAGTTCCTGCTTGAATGAGTTCAACTTTAATGCCATATTTTTCTTCAAAGGCAGGGATTGTTGCACCAATTAGTCCTTCTGAGTTTGGCGAATAGACTACAAGAGTATCGCTACCTCCGTTTTCAGTAGCTTTATCTCCTGAAGCGTCATCAGAAGAACAGGCAGTCAGCCCCAAAATAGCAAGTCCACAAGCAGCAAAATACATCCATTTCTTTTTTTCATGATGGATACCTCCAAAGTTTTGATAATACTATTGTAAAAATGTAAGCGTTTTTTAAAACTCAGAATTCTATCCTAATAGGGTAAAATTCTCTACAAAAACGGAAGTAATCTTTTTGATTTTTATAGCAGGGTTTGGCAGTTAATAACTGGTAAGTCAAATTTTATTTTTTAGATTGGATATCTGTAAAAATGTCATTGTACTTTTTAAGAATAGCGGATTTGTTTTTAATGACATAATCGGAATCTTCAGTGGCAATATTGATTTCTGTCATAGCCTTCATATTTTTATTGGTTCTAGCATTTTTACGAATGGGTCTGATTGTTGTTTCAGTTCCTAGCTTATCTTGGATTTCTTGAGAAAGGAGGAAATCGATAAATTTCTTAGCGTTTTCCATATGTTTGGCGTTTTTGACGATAGCCGCGTTACCAGGTAAAAAAAGACGGTTCCTTCTTTTTGGATAAATGACTTTTACATCAGCCCCATCATTTAAGAGTTTTAAGGCAGGATCTTCATAGGTGAGTCCTACAGCCATTTCTCCATCGGCGACAGCTTTGTAAACATTCGAAGAGCTAGATGCAATTTTTCCATCTACTAGGGTAAATAGATTTTTCACATAGGTCCAAGCTTGTTCATTTTCGTATCCACCTTGGTCTACAAGCATGTTTGTTAGTTGTGCAAAGGCGCTAGAAGCATTACTTGGATCAGCAGTAGCGATTTTTCCTTTTAATTTAGGATTGAGTAGATCATTGTAGCCGTCAATTTTAATACCTTTTGTAAGAGCTGAATTGGCAATGATGACACTGACATCAAGTGTATAAGGAGTGTAGAATCCAGTTTTATTTTGATATTCAGGGATTATCTGGTCGTTCTCTTGAGAAATATAAGGTTCAAAAAGATTTTCGTTAGAAGAGAAGAGGGCGTAGGAGCCTCCGAAAATGACATCCGCTACAGGAGCTTCTTTTTCTGACTCAGCTTTTTTAAACAATTCACCAGTGCTGGCTTGTACTAAAGTCAACCTTAATACCATATTTTTTTCTTCGAAGGCTGGGATTGTTTCTTCGATAAGGTCTTCAGGGTTAGGCGAGTAGACAACCAAAGTGTTATCTGAATCTTTTTCAGCGCTAGTTTCCGCTTCTATAGGTGAAGAACATCCTGATAAAAGAAAGGAATATCCAGCTACAAGAGAGAAAGAATAGTATTTTTTCATAAGTATTTCCTTTTTTTACGAACATTTTTTACTCTACGACTTGCTTAATGTTTATAATTTGCAGAGTTCTACAGGATATAATAAAAACCTTAAAGAAATCTAAAATGGGAAATAGGAAATGGGTATCTCGATCAAGGATGGGGACACTGTAACTGGGATTTCGATGGTAATCCTCTTCAAAGCGCGTCATTTTATCTGTGATCTCAAAGCTATGATTTGAGCAGCTTGTAGTGAGTTTCCTAGTTTGCTCTAGTATAAGTACAAAATAAAAAGATTGCCTGATTTGAGCAATCCTTTTACATCAATGGTTTTTTATCCATGAGTTTTAATTCTTTTGGAGAAATATGGAGATATTTTTTAAAAACTTTGGCAAAATATTTATAGTCTGAAAATCCAACTTGTTCAGAGATATCGCTTAAGGGAGAATTAGGGGACTCAGCCATTTTATCTATAGCTTGCTTGAGGCGGTAGCGTAAGATATATTCATTTAGCGTCATTGGGAAGTCTTCTTTGATAACCTTATATAGATAGCTTTCACTATATCCTAGATTCTCTGCAATGGTAGAAATGGTAAAGTGCATGCAGTAGTGTTGGTGCACAAATTCAAGAATTTGCTGAATGATTTGGTTTGTGTATCAATTTGTTGGATAGAGGTGAGTAAAGTTTGATATTCTTCTAAAAAAGGAGTTTCTTGACGAGTGCTAACTCGTAATCGCAAAACAATTTTTTGAAGACATTCTGTCAACTCCTTGGTGTCAATTGGTTTGGATAAGAAATCAACTGCTCCATATTGCATGGCTTTTTTGGCATTTTGAAAATCGTCATAACCAGATAGGATTACTTTTTCATAAGAGAGAGACTTTGTAGCTTCAAACATCATAAAAGCATCCATAATGGGCATGGTGATATCTGTCAGCACAATATGTGGCTTTAGTTTTTGAATCAGTTCCATCCCTTCTTGCCCATGACTAGCGGTTCCTACAACTTGAATACCTAAGGAAGAGTAGTCTACAGCAATCTCAAGCCATTTTCGAATTAGATGTTCGTCTTCGACAATGATAAGTTTAAACATGTGTTCTTCCTTTCGTTACAAATTTTACCCAGGTTTCGCCTTTAGGGTTCACTCCTAAATCCAATTCGACAGTATCAAAAAAGTTATTTAATCGTTTATAACTATTGACAATACCGTGCTGTGTATGTGGACTGTTTAGAGATTCTAAAATATGGAGGCGTTCTTGTTTGGTTAGACCGCCAGCATTATCCTTAACGATAAAGGTCAGTGCTTCCTGATCTTGAGTGATTTTTATAGAGATAGCAAGGTCGATACGATACTGTCTTCCGTATTTTAGAGCATTTTCTACAAGGGGTAATAGGAAAAGTTTTGGGATGACTTGGGAATATAGTTTTTGAGAACAGTCAATATGATAAGAAAATTGTTCAAAGCGGATTTGATGAATCTTTAGGTAAGCTTCAATAATCTCTAAGTCCTGTCCAAGAGTCGTTTCTTTCTCTACTTCAGTCACGCTGTATCGCAGGATGCGTGTGAGATTTTGAATCAAGTCTTGTGTGAGAGCTGCATCCATTAAAGAAGTGATCTTAATCGTCTCAAGTGTATTGTAGAGAAAATGAGGATTGAACTGAGCTTCTAGCATCTTTCTTTCAAAAACCCATTTTTCCTTCTCGATAGTTAACATCTTTTGATGAAGCTCGTCCAACTCCTGCAGCATATCATTAATTTTCTCAGCTATCAGTTCAAATTCATCCTCAGTATGGAGAGTAAGTTTCTTTTCTTTTTTCTTAGGAATTTCATGTAATTGAAAGACTAAACTTTCAATAGGGCCAGCATTATGGGTTGCGATTTTATGGGCAATTCTTCTAGCCTGCCAAAAATATAATAGAAAGATACAAAGTGTTAGTATGGAAGCAAGGCTAAGTAAGCTAGGAATAGGAAAGAATGATTGGAAAGTGTAAATTGAAAAAATTGAATCAACTTTACGTTTTTCAATCAAAATTGGATTTTCAACGAACCAATGTGTTTTTGAACGGAGCGATTTCTCATCAAATTTTTCCAGAGTTGATTGTGTGAATTGATTGGTATTGCTCGAGTATATATTACCGAAAGTGTCTGTGATGACGTATTTTGAATTAATCAAGGGGATGCTTGACACAAAGTCGTTCTCATTCACAAAGGAAATACTGTAAGCTTGTACTCGCTGGTTGTGAACTATGGGCATAATAAAGACAGCATAATGTTGCTTGTCCATCGATAGAGCAACTTTCTCTGAAATGGATCCTTGGGTAGTGTTTTGAATTAATAATTTTAAATAATAGGGAGCTAAAAGAGTTTCTTTATGATTGCGATTGGTGCTAAATAAAAGTTCGCCAGTCTCATCGAGAATGACAAAATCAGAACTGAGTTTTAGTTGAGCTTTTGTTTCATAAAATAGACTAAATAATTCTCTATCAGTGTGTTTACCTTCTATAAATTCTGGAACCATTTTTTTATTCATGGTTTCCAATAATTCATAATTTGCTTGTTTCATGTCTTGAACATGTTGAGAAATTTGTTGAGTATCCTTAGCTAGTTGCTGCTTTTGAAGGAAATAGGAAAATCCAAATAGAAGGATAAGGAGTAAGAGAGAAGTCGCTAGGGCAGCTAAAGAACTACGGTGAAGAATCTCTTTTTGGAGAGAATTTTTTTGAAAGAATGGGGCATAATTCACCTCTTTGGGAAGAGTCTGTTAAAGTAAGTATAGCAGTATTAAAAATGGAAGGCAAGGTCAAAAAAGAAAAGAGTTAAGAATAAAGAGGCTAATTCCCTCTAAAAATGGTATAATAGGAGCATCACGAAAATTGGAGAGACAGCATGAGTTTTTACAATCATAAAGAAATCGAGCCTAAGTGGCAAAAATACTGGGCTGACCATCATACTTTTAAGACAGGAACAGATGCTTCAAAACCTAAGTTTTATGCACTCGACATGTTCCCTTACCCATCTGGAGCGGGTCTTCACGTAGGACACCCAGAAGGGTACACAGCAACAGATATCCTTAGCCGTTTCAAACGTGCGCAAGGCTACAACGTCCTTCACCCAATGGGATGGGATGCCTTTGGTTTACCTGCAGAGCAATACGCTATGGATACTGGTAATGACCCAGCGGAATTCACAGCAGAAAACATTGCCAACTTCAAACGCCAAATCAATGCGCTTGGATTCTCTTACGACTGGGACCGTGAAGTCAATACTACAGATCCGAACTACTACAAGTGGACGCAATGGATCTTCACTAAGCTTTACGAAAAAGGTTTGGCTTATGAAGCTGAAGTGCCAGTAAACTGGGTGGAAGAATTGGGAACAGCTATCGCCAATGAAGAAGTTCTTCCAGATGGAACATCTGAGCGTGGTGGCTATCCAGTTGTTCGTAAACCAATGCGCCAATGGATGCTTAAAATCACGGCCTATGCAGAACGCTTGCTCAATGACTTGGATGAGTTGGATTGGCCAGAATCTATCAAGGACATGCAACGTAACTGGATTGGGAAATCAACAGGTGCTAACGTAACTTTCAAGGTAAAAGGGACAGACAAGGAATTCACAGTTTTTACCACTCGCCCTGACACCCTTTTTGGTGCGACCTTCACTGTCTTGGCTCCTGAGCATGACTTGGTAGATGCCATCACAAGTCCTGAACAAGCTGAGGCTGTAGCGGACTACAAACACCAAGCCAGCCTCAAATCAGACTTGGCTCGTACTGACCTTGCCAAGGAAAAAACAGGGGTTTGGACTGGTGCTTATGCTATCAACCCTGTCAATGGTAAAGAAATTCCAATCTGGATTGCCGACTATGTTCTTGCTAGCTATGGTACAGGTGCTGTTATGGCTGTACCTGCCCACGACCAACGTGACTGGGAATTTGCTAACCAATTCGGCCTTCCAATCGTAGAAGTACTTGAAGGTGGAAATGTTGAAGAAGCTGCATACACAGAAGATGGCCTTCACGTTAACTCTGACTTCTTGAACGGTCTCAACAAAGAAGAAGCGATTGCTAAAATCGTGTCTTGGCTAGAAGAAAAAGGCTTTGGTCAAGAAAAGGTTACCTACCGTCTTCGTGACTGGCTCTTTAGCCGTCAACGTTACTGGGGTGAACCAATTCCAATCATTCATTGGGAAGATGGGACTTCAACAGCCGTTCCAGAAAGTGAATTGCCACTTGTCTTGCCAGTAACCAAGGACATCCGCCCTTCAGGTACTGGTGAAAGCCCATTGGCTAATTTGACAGACTGGCTTGAAGTGACTCGTGAGGATGGAGTGAAAGGTCGTCGTGAAACCAATACTATGCCACAATGGGCGGGTTCAAGCTGGTACTACCTTCGCTATATCGACCCACATAACACAGAGAAATTGGCTGATGAGGACCTCCTCAAACAATGGTTGCCAGTAGATATCTACGTAGGTGGTGCAGAACACGCCGTGCTTCACTTGCTTTACGCTCGTTTCTGGCATAAATTCCTCTATGACCTCGGTGTTGTTCCAACCAAAGAACCATTCCAAAAACTCTTTAACCAAGGAATGATCTTAGGAACAAGCTACCGTGACCACCGTGGTGCTCTTGTAGCGACTGATAAGGTTGAAAAACGTGACGGTTCCTTCTTCCATGTGGAAACAGGAGAAGAGTTGGAGCAAGCACCAGCTAAGATGTCTAAATCCCTCAAGAACGTTGTCAATCCAGACGACGTAGTGGAACAATACGGTGCCGATACCCTTCGTGTCTATGAAATGTTCATGGGACCACTCGATGCTTCCATCGCTTGGTCTGAAGAAGGTCTGGAAGGAAGTCGTAAATTCCTTGACCGTGTGTACCGTTTGATTACAAGTAAAGAAATCGTTGCGGAAAACAATGGCGCTCTAGACAAGGTTTACAATGAAACCGTTAAATCTGTCACAGAGCAAATCGAGTCTATGAAATTCAACACAGCCATTGCTCAACTCATGGTCTTTGTCAATGCGGCTAACAAGGAAGATAGACTCTATGTGGATTACGCTAAAGGCTTTATCCAATTGATTGCCCCATTTGCGCCTCACTTGGCAGAAGAACTCTGGCAAACTGTCGCAGAAACAGGCGAGTCTATCTCTTATGTAGCTTGGCCAACATGGGACGAAAGTAAATTGGTTGAAGACGAAATCGAAATCGTCGTTCAAATCAAAGGTAAAGTCCGTGCTAAACTCATGGTTGCGAAGGATCTTTCACGCGAAGAATTGCAAGAAATCGCTCTAGCTGACGAAAAAGTCAAAGCAGAGATTGATGGCAAGGAAATCGTGAAAGTGATTAGTGTACCTAACAAGCTTGTAAATATCGTAACGAAATAAATTTAAAAGTCCTTCAGAGCTAAGTTCTGGAGGATTTTTGTATTGCTATATGCTATAATAGTTCCAACTAAGATAAAAACACAGTTCTGGTTGGTAGTCCAGACGTAGGCAAGCCTATCAGTAACCTTCCTCCTTGGTTGTCCATTCTTAGGGATAGATTTAAGGAGGTGCTGTCGTGGAAACAATTTCAATTGGATTGACAGTTTATTTTGAAGATGGATTTTGGCATGGTTTGTTCGAACAAGTGTATCGAGAAACTTATCAAGTTTGTCGTGTGACATTTGGTCAGGAGCCAAAAGATGATGAAATTCTAGAGATCTTACAGACTCAGTTTACTCAATTATCTTTTAGTCCAGAAGCTACAGTTAAGCAACATGTAAAAATCAAGAATCCTAAACGATTACAGCGAGCTGTGAAGAAACAAGTAAAGCAGAAAGTTTCTTCCAAGTCGAAAGAATTATTGCAGTTGCAGTATGAGGAAAGGAAAAAGATTTCAAAACATCAATCTAGTGTCCAAAAACAATTGCTCAAACAAGAGAAATTCGAACGCAAACAGCAAAAACGTAGAGAGAAGCACAAGGGGCATTAACTCACTCGTTTCCATATTTGATCAATCCTCCATAAACTGGAGGATTTTTTGTAGATTACCTGTGATATGTGATATACTATTCACATCTTTAAACTTATAAGAGTGAGAAAAGGAGAAAGCTATGCCAGTAAATGAATATGGTCAGATGATTGGTGAACCTGTAGACGACACACCTGGAGTTTTACCGTCACTTGTACGAATAGAAGGACAGTATACGATTATTGAAGCTCTATCAGTCGAAAAGCATGCGGAGGATTTATTGGCTGTTTATGGTCCAGATACACCTCGTGAGATGTGGACCTACCTTTTTCAACCACCAGTAGAAAATCTCGAAGAATTAATCGAAAATTTGAAGCAGATGCTTGAGCGCAAGGATCGCTTCTATTATGCGATTATCGATAAAGCAACTGGAAAGGCGCTGGGTACATTTTCTCTCATGCGTATTGACCAAGCCAATCGCACCATTGAAGTTGGCGCGGTGACCTTTTCTCCGGCTCTCAAACAGACCAGGATGGGAACAGAAGCCCACTATTTGCTAGCTCGTTATGTCTTTGAAGAGCTCAACTACCGCCGTTATGAGTGGAAATGTGATGCACTAAATCTACCTTCCAGAAAAGCAGCAGAACGTTTGGGTTTTATCTACGAAGGCACTTTCCGTCAAGCTGTTATTTATAAAGGGCGTTCCAGAGACACGGATTGGATGTCTATGATTGATAAGGATTGGCCAAGGGTTAAGGCTCGTTTTGAAGCATGGTTGAACCCAGATAATTTTGATGAAAATGGACAACAGATTAAATCTCTACGAGAATGTTAGAAAGGTTTGCTATGATTAAGATTACAAAAGAAAGATCTGTTTCAATTGATGACGTTTTACATGCTCTACCAGGCAGTTGGTTGGACAAATTATACCAAATCAGCCACAGATGTTGGAGCAGGCCTTGTCTCATTCGCTAGCGACTTATCTTGCCCGTGATGGTGAGAAAATCGTTGGTTTAGTTCGTTTGGTTGGAGACGGATTTTCATCCGTTTTTGTCCAGGATTTGATTGTTTTGCCTAGCTATCAACGCCAAGGGATTGGTAGCGCCTTGATGAAGCAAGCTCTAGCCGATTATAAAGATGCTTATCAAGTACAACTAGCGACCGAAGAGACAGAAAAAAACTTTGGGATTCTATCGTTCTCTGGGGTTTGAAACCTTATCTAGTTTCCAGTGTACGGGCATGATTTTGGTGGGCCGAAAAAAATTTAAATAATTTTTTTCGCTTAAGCTAACTTTAAGGCTTCTACTGTAACATATAGTCATTAAGTAAAGACCTCCTAACTTTATTTAATAGAAATCCTAAACTTTTCTTTTTTTCATAATAATCTCTCTAAAGAAGCCACCCAATCAGGTGGCTTTTTTTGTTTGTCTACTAGATTTTTTTGCTATAATAGGAACATGAGTAGAATTTTAGATAATGAAATCATGGACGATGAGGAGTTGGTAGAACGTACCCTCCGTCCCCAATATTTACGTGAATATATCGGTCAGGACAAGGTCAAAGATCAGCTTCAAATCTTTATCGAAGCAGCAAAAATGCGTGATGAGGCGCTGGACCATGTTCTTTTGTTTGGCCCTCCAGGTCTCGGGAAAACAACCATGGCTTTTGTCATTGCCAATGAATTGGGAGTCAATCTCAAACAAACGTCAGGTCCTGTTATCGAAAAAGCTGGTGATCTGGTAGCGATTTTGAATGACTTGGAGCCAGGAGATGTGCTCTTTATCGACGAGATTCATCGCTTGCCCATGTCAGTAGAAGAGGTACTTTACAGTGCTATGGAAGATTTCTACATCGACATCATGATTGGTGCGGGGGAAGGTAGTCGCAGTGTCCATCTGGAATTGCCACCTTTTACCTTGATTGGTGCGACGACACGAGCTGGGATGCTTTCAAATCCACTTCGTGCACGTTTTGGGATCACTGGTCACATGGAATACTATACCCATGATGACTTGACAGAGATTGTCGAGCGGACGGCAGATATTTTTGAGATGGAAATCACTCATGAAGCAGCTTCGGAGTTAGCTTTACGTAGCCGTGGGACTCCTCGTATCGCCAATCGTCTCCTCAAGCGCGTGCGAGACTTTGCGCAGATTATGGGCGATGGCTTGATTGATGATGTGATTACGGATAAGGCCTGACCATGCTGGATGTAGACCATGAAGGTTTGGACTATGTAGACCAGAAAATCCTCCGCACCATGATTGAAATGTACGGTGGCGGTCCTGTCGGTCTAGGTACTCTTTCGGTTAATATCGCTGAAGAGCGTGAGACGGTAGAAGATATGTATGAACCTTACCTGATCCAGAAAGGATTTATCATGCGAACTCGTTCAGGACGGGTCGCGACAGCCAAGGCTTATGAGCATTTGGGGTATGAATATATTGAAAAATAAGGCTGAAATCTTAGACTCTTTTAGAGAAAATCCTGACATAATGGCTATTCTGACTGTCATCCATGACTTGGAGTTGAAAGATTCCTGGTTAGCAGCTGGTTCGGTTCGAAATTTTATCTGGAATCTCTTGTCAGATAAGCCAGCCTTTGATCGTGAAACGGATGTGGATGTGATTTTCTTTGACCCAGATGTGAGTTATGAAGAAACGCTGGCAATAGAAAACAAGCTGAGAGAGGACTTTCCTCAGTACCAATGGGAATTAAAAAATCAGGTCTATATGCACCAGCATAGTCCCCATACGGAACCGTATGTGAATTCCTGTGACGCTATGAGTAAATATCCCGAACGTTGTACGGCGATAGGACTTCGCTTGCATGCTGATGCAACTTTAGAGCTCTTTTGCGCCTTATGGTTTAGAGGATATTTTTGAACTTTTCAGGTTTCTCCAACTCCCTCATTTTTTTAGAAAAATGACGACCGGATGAAGCTTTATCAACAGCGTTTATCTAAGAAAAACTGGCGAGAAAAATGGAAAAATCTTACATTTAAAAAAATACTTAAGGAAACTTTTAAGATAGGAGCTGTATACTTTATCTCATAAGTTAAGAAGAACTTAACTTTATACTCCTAAAACTTTTTTTCATAATAATCTCCCTATAAAAAAATTAAGTCGCCCAATCAGGCGGCTTTTTGTTGTGAACTTGAGGTGAGAATGGTTGCTAATCAAAGGGTAAACACCAGAGAAATGTTGACAAAGGTCAAAGATTTCTCTAGTATAAGAAGTAAGGCTAGAGATTTTTCTGAGAATAGAGTAAATGGAAGTCCAGTGGGTCTGAGAAAGAGATGTTGAAAAATGACTAAAAAGAATGAAAGAACAATAGGAAACTAGTTAATCTAGGATTGTATCAAAAACAAAAATAGTCTATTATGACTTAAAAGAAAAGAGACTTTACTTTTTCAATTCTCGAAAGAACATCTAAGAATCACCACTACTATACTCTTGGACTCACTTTGCTGTCTCTCCCCGTTATTAGATTGCTGAATGGTTTAACCATTTTTTTGAGTATCCCTACTATCAAATATTCTAGCTTCATTCTATGTTCCTGTCTTTCCTTGCTCATAGGGAAATTTGTAGTTGACTATTCTAACAAAGACTTGGACTTATATCCTGCATTATTTACAGATATTGAGTATGTAGAGTTTTTAGAAATAGCAAAGAAAAAAATGGGAAGTCTAGCTTTTCGTATTTAGTATGTATTAGTAGTGTCAGTTTGATAGGTTTCCTTGATAGCTTTACCTGGTCTATGCAAAGTTTTTAGGATTGCTGATTTATTCTGTTCTCTTGTTCATTCTCTACATCTGTGTGGTCAATAATGTCCATAGGAGGAATAAAGTGATTAAAAAACTAATTTGGTTAACGAATAACTAGTGAAGACCTTTCGTATTTTCCATATGATTTGGTTGCGGAGGGTGCGACGGAAGAATAAGTCTCGTAGAGTGTTATTAATTAAATTTATAAAAAGATTGAAGCAAATATGAGTAACAAAGTATCAATTATGCAAGAGATGTTTAGAAAAAGAGGATTCAGATGAACTCGTTCCTGCAATAACCATTATTTTTGGATGGCCAAATTAGAAATATCATCGATGCCCTTTTCAGAGCAGAATGACTATGAAGGCTATCCAGAAGCTATTTCAGAAATTCTATTCAAAGGGATAGAAGGTATGATTAAAAAGTAAATCGGGAAAGCAAATACGAGAAAAAGAGAGCGAAAACCGCTCTCTTTTTGTGATATAATAGCCCTATGAGATT
>BNJU01004515.1_pt1 | contig 42698 bp, 58 predicted proteins | sample 8539281 | NCBI WGS metagenome assembly BNJU01 (sample SAMD00202456, study PRJDB9452) | human saliva metagenome | isolation source: human saliva | place: Japan
GAAGTTACGTATTGCTCTCTTCAGGAGCACAGACAGACGCAGCATCCAGCGCTGCTGATGCGGCCTCGCGAAACTGGTTTTCACGGCGATTTAACCTGCCAGACTCGGGGCCGGTAACTGCAGCATTCTTCTAAACGGAATATACGGATTTATTATTCAATAAAAGCACCGTACATGGTATGGTGTCAAAAGAACCTTACAGCACACAAAACTGTATCTATAGTTACTGAAAATTACTAAAATGATATAATAAAACACAATCATCAATTAGCCCTTGGAGGTATACAAATATGAATCCATTAAACAAAAGCTAGATATTAACAATGAACGTTACCGAATTTATTGTGTCTGGCAAGAAGATTATTTAGACGGAAAATTCGTCTCAGAAGAGGCACCTATTTTAAAAGAAAAATCCTCATACCAGCTTGATGAGTTTGTTTACAGAGCAAAGTTTAAAAGGTGTTTTGGTAAGGATGAAGAAAATACTAGACAAGATGGATGATTTGTTGAATTTATTTGACGGTGTATTAGTGCGTGCCGAAAATGAGTACCCAGAGAATCATCCATTGTGGGCTGATTTAGAAGAAATTAATGCAGTTGAAAAAGGTAGCTCTTGAAGCGGATGAATTATTAAAAGCAAGATAAGTTTATTAAAAATCCTTGGTTTGGCGTATTGATTCCTTAGCAGAATGGCGTATCCATCTATCTCGTAAGCAAAATCAATTATATCCAATGCTTAGAAAAATCATGGGTTCGATCGTCCAACGCGGATTATGTGGACCTTGATGATGGCGTGCGCGATGCTATCTCTGCATCTTATGCATTTGCTTCGTGAAGATAAATACGAAGAGTTCTTAGCGTCTGTACCAGAAACATTGAGCAAAGTTACGTGATTTGAACTCTAAGGAGTTAGAGGTTTTATTGACAACATCCTTTAAATTATTAAGCGATGAAGAGTTTGTGCGCATGAGCAAAAATGACCATGAAATCGGTTATGCTATTAACGCACCAGGTTTATATGTCGTGCCAGGTATTAACGATTCCGCAGCCTCATTAAATGGAAATGCTGCTGGTCAAAATAGTGCAGTATCTAATGAGTTTCTAAATGATTTGGCAGGCTTATTATCTAAGTATGTAGGTCCTGTAGGTGGAGCACAAGTTGGCAAGGATACAGTCCTCGATGTGGCGACAGGCAAATTGACCTTAGAGCAAATCAATTTGCTGTTCCGTCATCTTCCAGTAGATTTGTCTTATGTTGATGAAAATGAACTCGTTAAGTTTTACAGTGATACGCCACATCGTATATTCCCTCGCAGTGCCAATGTTATTGGTCGTGAAGTGAAGAATTGTCATCCAGCTAAGTCTGTTCATGTTGTAGAAGAAATCGTAGAGAAATTTCGTTCTGGTGAGCAAAACCAAGCTGAATTCTGGATCAATAAACCGGGATTGTTTATCTACGTTATCTATACAGCGGTACGTGATGAAAATGGTAAATTCCGCGGTGTCTTAGAAATGATGCAAGATTGTACTCATATTCGTGAACTTGAAGGCTCTCGTACCTTGTTGACTTGGGATAAGACTGATTTTTGTAGGAAATACAGATAATAATAGTAATGATAAATCCCTAGCTCAAGAGGCCGCAGAAGAGGTTGATGAAGAACCACTTACTACCGATGCAGATGGGAGATTCCATATCGATGCGAAAGACTACGCTATCTAACTTGATTAAGCAAAGCCCTGAAGTGGTAGATTATTTGATTTCTTTTGAATCCCTAAGTTTGAGAAATTGAAAACACCGATGGTAAAGGTTATGGCTAAGGTGGCTACTATAAAGATGATCGCAGAGCGTGGTGATTTTGATGTAGATGATTTGATTGGTAAAATCGATGCTTTCATTAATAAAGCTAGAAAAATAAATATGTTGCACTAATTCCAGATAAGCATGCATTAATTTCTTATAATTCATCTGTTTTGTGTATACAAATTTGTCTGAAAAGGGTACAATAAAAACATAATGAAAGTATTTGCCGAGGCAGTATTTTTCTTATCTTAAACTACTTTTTACAAGAGAAATTACGTATATATTAAAGGTGAGGATCTGGATACTATGTCGACAAGACGCGTTTGGAAGCAAAGTGAAATTAAAACAAACCCATTATTTTTCTAAGATGCGCAGTACTATTGAAACTGCATTTTATGGAAACAATGTAACGCCTATTACATCTGTGGCACAAGCGTACCAATTGGCCACTGAAGAACCTGGTGTTATCGTCCTCGATATGCTCTGTATATAAACCATGCGAGCAAGGTTTGCCAGCTGATGCAAAGGTACTAGTTACAAACGATGGTAAAACTACAGGCCGTTATGCAAAAGCTCGTCGCATTATTGGCGATGAAGGCATTGACGAAGTGGAACTTGCTAATATTGCACGTGATGCAGTCTATGATAGCCGTGGTAAAGAATGGATTTCTGCTGATACTATCGTAGGTCTTGATAAAAAATTTACTGCTCGTGCGCATTTGATGATTCCGAAAAGACCATGCATCCATTTTGTATTCTTGGATCATGAACTTTCAAGTTCTTTGATGCAGCTGTAAAAGAGTTCTACAATGATAGTGTAGAAATTCCAGAAGGCGATATTTATATCTATTCTGATCCTGACTATGTGGTGCCAGGTCATCCAGGTGGGCTTGCTATTTTTGACCCAGCTCATAACTGCGCTATGATTCTTGGTATGCGCTACTTCGGTGAGCATAAAAAGGTACTCTTACATTGGCGTGGTCCTTTGGCGAATCGTTTTCGACTATGTAGCATGCCACGGCGGTATGAAACGTTACAATCTTGAGAATGGTAAAAGCTATACAATCGGTGTATTTGGCTTGTCCGGTTCTGGTAAATCTACATTAACTCATGAAAAGCATGATGGTCGTTATGATATTTCTATCTTGCATGACGATGCGTATATCATCAATACTAATGACTTGAGTTCTATTGCTCTTGAACCTACATATTTCGACAAAATGCAAGACTATCCTGTGGAACATCCTGCTAATGAATTCTTGTTGACTCTACAAAATGTTGGCGTAACTATGGATGAGGATGGTCGTAAGGTTGTGTTGGCAGAAGATGTGCGTAATAATAATGGTCGCGCTATTAAATCTCAATTCTGGACAGATAATCGTGTAAACTACGTAGATCAACCAGTTAATGCCATTGTATGGCTTTATGAAAGATAAAACTTTGCCACCAATCCTTAAAATTAATGATCCCTGTTTTGGCATCTACAATGGGCGCAACACTTGCGACACGTCGTTCTACTGCTGAAAAAGCTGGATGCTCACGTCGATCCAAATGCACTTGTTATCGAACCATATGCAAATCCATTCCGTACATATCCATTGGTTCGTGACTATGAAAGCTACAAAAAAATTATTCTCTGAATGTGGCGTACAATGTTACATTATGAACACAGGTTTCTTCTTGGAAAATAAAATTCCTAAAGAGGTAACTCTTGATTTATTGGAACGTTTGGTAGAAGGTACATTGGACTTCAAACCATTCTATAAATATGAAAAACCTCTCTTATGTTGAGGTTCCTGGTTTTTGAACCACCATTCCAAGTGCGTGAATACCATCACCAATTACACAAAGCGTTTGAGTTCCGCTATGACTATGTAGAAAAACTTATTGGTCATAAAAACGAATTACCTCAAGAAGTATTGGATGTATTGAAAACTCTAATGTAGTCTCAAAATTTATTAAATCCTCAATATAATATTGAGATTGTCTAACTGCTCAATAAAAAGGCCCTCCTTGTGGAGGGCTCTTTTCTTTGTGGTAATATATACTTATGATAAATCAATAATGTTTTTGTTATAAGGTGTTTTTATGGATATAAAGGATATTAAATATATAAGTACCATCGTTGAGATGGCATCATTTTTCAAAGGCATCTAAAAAAACTATATATCTCTCAACCCGCATTGAGTCAAAGTATTCGTCGCATTGAGGCTGAATTAGGTGTACCTTTATTTGCTCGAGATCGGACAAAGGTTGTACCAACCGCTGCAGCCTTACAAAATTGCTAAAGAGGGTATGCCTTTAGTAGGAAAGGTAGAGGCTTTAACGCAGTCGATCATTAATCAAGGGTCTGATGCGGCTTATCATGTGCGTATTGGATTATCTCAATTCTATGGTCACCATATGTTGGGAAAAACATTGAAAGAGCTTTCAACAAATTGAGCCATCCTGGGAATTTCATGTAGTAGAAGGGGAGTCCCATTTTTTGGAGCAACAAATTTGTGATGGATTGGTTGATGTAGGTCTATTTCCAACACCAATTTATTCGCAAGCTCTTGAAAGTTATCCTGTGTTAGATGAGCAAATTTTATTAGCTGTTAGTGTAGAGAATAAAAAAGCTATAGCTATTGCTGACTCGCTCATGACACCGAATGGAATACATGAGATAGCACCATTTGGGTCTTTTCCTTTTATTCTCATAAGAGAAGGCCTTAAGTTGCGAACCTTGGTAAATCGTCTATGTCAGGCTGAATCCTTTGTGCCTAAAGCGGTTATTGGTTCTGAGAATCTTGATACTTGTAGATCCTTGGTAGAAGATGATTATGGTATTACATTCTTGCCAAGCACATTAAATAGTAAGGGCGATGATGATAAAGTTAAATTCTATCCTTTAGCATCAAAACTATGTTTCCGTCAATTAGTTCTTGTAGCGAGATCAGATAGAGCAAAAGCGATTCCATTTGCCTGAAGTGGCTCAAGTTATGCAACAATTCTTATAAATTATACAGATGGAATGTTAGAGTATTAAGTACTGTTTGCAAATAATAATTCATATAAAAACAATATATAAATATAGTATTCTATAGATAAAAGAGGTTAATTCCCTAAGTTCACAGGAATTAACCTCTTTTGCTTTGTGAAAAGAAAAACTGAAAAATATCGAATTTGATAAATATAGTAATTACAATGTTCTTTTGAAGCAAATGAGTCAAAAAAATTCTCAAAAAAATAATTGACAAATGTCCCTGTCAAAAAAATATACTTAAATTAGGTTAAAACATATTTAGGAGATAGGATTTAAAACCCACAAGTATGGTGGATTTAAAAAAATAAAATAAAAAGTAGAATATGTTTTTCTTATTATTGTTAGTTGGCCTACGTAGGCCCCTAGGAGGTTTATTATGAATAAAGATGTGGAAAAACAAAAACACCCATGACCACAGCCATGGCGAACATCATCACCATCATCGATCATGACCATCATCACCATGACCATGACCACTGCCATTGTGGCGGTCACCATCACGATCACGACCATGATCGATCACGATCATGACCATGGTCAGACCATAGTCATGGTAAAGCGTTGCCAACGGATAAATGGGTGCCACACACTCATGAACCAGGGGTACCTCATGAACATGGCGTAAACGATTACATGAAAGCCGTTGCTGAGTATCGTAAAACTTGGCCTACAAAACAAGATGTTATCGAACAAACACCAGATCCAGCTGTACGCGAAATGATTCTTCGCATGGAGCAAATTGGTTGCGATACAGTATTTGACCGTTTCGATAAACAACAACCACAATGTACTTTTGGTATTGCTGGCGTATGTTGTCGTGTTTGCTTCATGGGTCCATGTAAAATTACACCTAAGAGCCCTCGTGGTGTCTGCGGTGCTGATGCTGACCTTATCGTAGCTCGTAATATGACACGTGCTGCAGCTGGTGGCTTAACACAACATGGTGCGCATGCTCGCGAAATCTTGATTTCTTTGAAAGCTGCTGCTAACGATCAATTGGATATCCCAATTTTGGGCGAAGAAAAAATTCGCACAGTATGTAAAGCTTTCAACATTCCTGAAGAAGGTCGTTCCTTAAAAGAAGTGGCTAATGACTTGGCAGATGTTCTATTAGAAGATTTGAGCCGTGCATTGCCTGGCGAATATAAAAACAATTACAGCGTTAGCTCCAGCTGAACGCCGTGAAGTTTGGAAAAATCTTGATATCTTACCTATTTCTGCGTACAATGAAGCCTTTGATGCATACCATCGTACATGCGTAGGTACAGATGGCGATTGGGAAAGCAACATGAAACAATTCTTGCGTTGTGGTCTTGCTTTCACATTCACAGGCGTAGTAGCAGCGGACATCGCAACAGATGCATTGTTCGGTCAAGGTGGTCGTCGTACATCCAAAGTTAACATCGGTGCATTGAAAAAAGGTTATGTTAACATCGCTGTTCATGGTCACTTGCCAACATTAGTATCCCAAATTTGTACAATTGGTGCCTCTGAAGAGTACTTAGAAAAAGCAAAAGCTATCGGTGCTAAAGGTATCCAATTCTACGGTATCTGCTGCTCTGGTTTGTCCAGTATGTACCGTTATGAAAACGTTATTCCATTGTGTAATGCTATCGGTGCGGAACTTGTACTTGGTACAGGCGCTCTTGATTGCTGGGTAGCTGACGTTCAAGACGTTTACCCTGCTATCATGGACGTAGCACGTTGCTTCAACACAAAAGTTATTACTACATCTGATGCAGCTCGTTTACCAGGTGCAGAACACATTGGTTACGATCACCATCATACTAACTTGTCTGAAACAAAAGCATTGGCTCGCAAAATCTTGGATCGTGCTCTTGAAGCTCATGAATTGCGTAAAGGTATGCCTGTATTCATTCCGCCATATGAAATCACTGCTGAAGTTGGTTTCTCTCCAGAATCCACTGTTAAACATTATGGTTCCTTCAAACCATTGGCAGAGGCTTTAAAATCTGGTAAAGTTCGTGGTATCGTAAACGTAGTAGGTTGTTCCAACCCTCGCGTTATCTACGAGAAAAGCAACTGTAGATATCGTTGATACACTTATCAAAAATGGCTGTATCATCTTAACAAATGGTTGTGCATCCTTCCCATTGATGAAACTTGGTTACTGTAATACAGATGCTATTAAGAAATGTAGCCCTGCATTGCAAGAGTTCTTGGGCGATGATCAACCACCAGTATGGCATGTTGGCGAATGTGTAGATAATGCTCGTTCTTCCGGTATCTTTGCTGGTATTGCAGGTGAATTAGGTCTTAACTTACCACAAATGCCATTTGCAATGTCTAGCCCTGAATGGTCTAACGAAAAAAAGGTATCGATGCATCCCTTGGCTTTCCGCTTGATGGGTATCAACTCTACCACTGCGTTGAGCCACCTACACAAGGCTCTGATGCTGTTACAAAATGGCTTAAAGAAGACACTAAGGACATCTTAGGTTCTGTTATGTATGTAAATACTGATCCTGCTAAAGTAGCTGAAAAAATCTTAGCTGATATCGATGCTAAACGTGCTGCTTTTAGGTTGGGCTGAAGTAAAAATAGTTTATCCTTTGATAGATTATAATTTAGAAGTATAGATAAAAACACCCTCTATAGATCTTATAGTTATTATGACTATTAGAATTAAGAGGGTGTTTTTTTATTGTTTGTGGATAGATTTTTTTACTAGTCTTGTATTAGCCGTAGTATAATGTACTAATTGTTTTAGACCTATTAAAAGTGTGATGGTTTCACCATCTTCAGGCACTGCTACATGGCTTTCAATGTTGGTGCCTTTGATAAATTTGCGCACATCCTTACGACTTGTTGCAGTATGATTAACTGTATCCATGTGAACCGCAATAATTTTAGCCTCTGGTTTGCGTACCACCATGCGGCCAATATCTTTTGTACCCATAATAATACTATCTTCAAAGCCTAAAATTTGAGCATATCCAGTGTTCATAATAATAACGTTAGGGTCGAAGCGAAGAAGAGCCTTCTCAACATCACTTGTCCAAACTGTATCGCCTACAAGGTACACAGTTGGTTCGTCTGCTGCTTCAAAAATAACGCCCATCGCATCGCCTGCTAATTGTGCGAGAGCTGGATTTGCATACATTTCTAGAGTGCCGTGGGAGCCACCTGTTTTTCTTAATGTGATACCATTAAACTCTAGACTTTCAAAAATGATGCGTACATCATTAAAGCCTTGTGAAGTAATAAGTTCTTTGTCCGCTGTATTTTGTACAAAAATAGGAAGTGATTTTGGAATAGCATTAATTGCCGTATCATCCCAATGGTCAAGATGTGTGTGTGTGACTACCACTGCAGTTACATTGCTTAATAGATTGTCCATTGATAGAGGTAAATCAACCATAGGCATTCTTTGTTGATAGTTAAATGTTCCTTCAAAGCCAGGATAAGTATCTTTTGGTGCTAAAAATGGATCAATAAGGAATGTTGTATTTTTTATTGTTAATTTTCCTGTAGCATTTCGAATGTGAGTATATTGTGTCATAGTTATCTCCTTAATTAAATTATTGTCGATTTAATTGAATAGATTATCATTTGTAATCTCTAGAACTAGTGTATCTTGTTTTTGGTATACTAGTCTCAACAATAATTAACACTATGTTTATTAATAGACACATTGTATAAAAGTGTCTATGTTGGAGGTTATATGATAACTCGAAAAGAAATGACACGTATGTTGTTAAAAGAAGGCTTGCTTAGTTGGTTAGCAAACAATTCCTTTGAGTCTGTAACAGTAACATCGTTGTGTAAAGCTTCGGGTATAACTCGCTCCACTTTTTTTATTTACACTATAGTAATATCATGGAAATTGTTGATGATTTAGTGGATGATGCAATCGCTTATTCGAAGCCAGGAATGGTAGATAACAACAATTTACAAACTATAGCTAATACCTTATCAGCTGCTTCTAATTCTGTTTCGTTGAGAGAAGCATACGATTCTATTTTTGATAGATTGCCTTTATGTCAGCGTATTATACGACATAAAAAAAGTATTTACCTTTATTTTTTTAGATGAACAAATTTCAGAATATGTATTACAACGCATTATAGGACGTGAAAAAGATCGACAAGGGCTCGTTATAGCAGAATCTCTTGGTATTTCGTTTGATGTTGGGGTATCTGTTTTTGTATTTTTAGTACACGGTCTATATGCTGTTAATAAACAATATAAGTGGTCTCAGACCGATGAGTGGTTAGAAGCTCAGAAAATTATTTTTGAACTAGTTTATCGTGGATTACAAAGAAGATAGAATTTATACACGCTTATATTTTTGAGATTCATTAAAGTTTTATACAACGAAAAAAAGGACTCCAACTGGAGTCCTTTTTTTCATGTAAGGGAGTGTTAGTATTAATATCAAATGAACCATGTATTTAAACAAGTAGTAGGTTTGGGGTTAGTAATACTTGTCGGGAGATAAATACACGTATGGTAACCAGGGAATTGTTACCTCTATTTATCATTTGACATTGTCATTATAAGAACAATAAATGAGTTAAAAAAATGAAGTTTTTTAAGAAATTTCTTTTAATTTCTTGAAATTTCTAAAAAGATAATAATTAAGTTTAATTATTGTTGATAAATATGGGGCAATTTTGGTATTATATATAAAGGAGAAGTTGTATATTTTATAAAGGTTTAATGGCTATTAAAGTTTTATAAAGTATACAGCTCTAAGGCATGAGAGGAGCAGTCATATGAGGAAAATATTAACCATATTGTCCCTTTTGTGGCTACTCAGTATAGGGGGGACCGCTAACGCAACGGACTGGTATTATGTTGGACCAGATGCGTCAGGAAACCAATTATTTATTGACAATGACAGTGTTCAAAAAAGTGATTATGATGCGCTTTTGTGGCTGCGGGTCAATGAACTGGGTGGCGACGAATTGCGATATAAAGTGTATATCAGTAGATATAATCGTACCATGGAAACGTTAAAGGTAGATGCGTACATGGCAGACGGTACACCTTATGAAAATGTAGAGTATAATGAAAACCCAGAACCTATTGAAGGCAATACAAATGGTCAAGCCATTTATAATTTATTATGGAATAAAAAGAACCATCTAGCACAGCAAACTAGATGGTTCTTTTTTTATATGTAAAAAAATTTATAAATCTTAGGAATATTTTTTATATACAACATCCTCAAATGAGAATGGTATATACGAAAACTTTAAACTTGGGCAGAATTGCGACTTAGCTCCAAGTCTTGAATCATTTGGAGATCGTCTTGTGGAGAACGACCACCAGTTGTTAAGTAGCCACCAACCATGATGCCGTTAAGGCCACCTTTTTAAAGCATAAGCTTGTAAGTCACGAAGATTTACTTCACGACCGCCAGCTGTACGAATCAATGCGTTTGGCAAGATGAAACGGAATACAGCGAAGGTACGTAAAATATCTAGAGGACGTAATGCTTTTATTACTTTCAAATGGTGTACCTTTTAACAGGATTTAAAATGTTGAGTGGTACAGAGTCAATATGCAAACGTTTAAGCTCGAATGCCATCTCTACGCGTTGTTCTAATGTTTCATTAAGCCCGAGGATGCCGCCAGAGCAAACGCGAATACCTGCTTTTTGAGCATTATCGATAGTAGACATTTTATCTTCGTAGGAATGAGTTGTACAAATATCTGGGAAGTGACTAGGTGCTGTTTCGATATTGGAGTGGTATCGAGTTACACCTACTTCTTTTAATTTGAGAGCTTGTTCGTAAGTTAACAAACCAAGAGAACAGCAAATTTCGAGACCTACTTCGTTTTTAATACGGTCTAATACGCGAATGATTTGGTTAAATTCGTTTGGGTTATTAGTATTACGACCACTCGTTACGATAGAAAAACGAATAGCGCCTGCTTCTTTAGCTTTGCGCGCCGCATCGAGGATACTTTCATCATCCATGAACGGATATACTTGAACACCTGTTTCGTGATGGGCAGATTGGGCACAGAATTTACAGTTTTCAGGACATTTGCCAGAACGTGCATTTACAATGGCGCATACATCCACGGAGTTGTCATTGAAATGTTGGCGAATTTTATCGGCCATAGCAAGTAAAATCATAGTGTCATCATCTGAAGTATGAATCAGCTCGATTGCTTCTTTCTTAGTGATTTCGCCGCCGTTCATAATGCGGTTGGCAATAGTAAGAATTTTTTCGTATGTACCCACTTGGGATGATTGTTGATCTGTAGGCAAAGCCATAATAGCCTCCAAGAATTGTTAACTTAATAAAAAAACATAAAAATATTGACAATTTGATTGTAAACGTTCGTGTATAAATTGTCAACTTAATGTATTTTTTTAAGTTAACAAAAAAATATCGCAGTGGGTTTTAGACCATTTTTTTAATACAGGTAAGGCGTATCGTTTAAATCTAATTGGAGATACTATATTTTTAGTATCTATTTTTGATAGATTGATTGATAGTTATTTTTTTAAGTAATCTTTACGGTTTTGTAGTATAATAAAATATTGTAATTACTATATATAACTATAATAAAAAGTACTAATACAAGGAGTGGATATAGATGCAGCCATTTCGATTTATACACTGTGGTGACCTGCATTTAGGGGCACCCTTTCAATATGCTACAGGTATTAGCCGCGCCGTTGATCGCGCCGTGAGCGAAGCTACCTATGTAGCTTTTGATACAATTATTGACACTGCTATTGATGAGCATGTTCATGCCGTTGTCATCGCTGGTGATATTTATAATAGCGAAGATCATAATCTAGAGGCACAGGTGCGATTTGTGCGCGCCATGTATCGTTTGGCAGAACATCGCATTGCAGTATATATGGTGCAAGGTAATCATGATCCTGCTGAAAGCTGGAAGGCTCAATTGCAGATGCCGGATAATGTGCATGTATTCTCTAGTGAACAAGTACAACGTTTCCCATTAATTGTTAACAATATAGAAATTGGTGGCGTTTACGGCATTAGCTGTGGCCATGGTAATGAAAGCGACAATTATGCGCGCCAATACCGTGCCTTTGAACGAGATGAGTTTTCTTTGGCTGTCATGCACGGTACGGTAGGTTCTAGTGCAGGCTCTGAAAACCATAATGTGACCGGTCCATGCAGTTTAACTGATCTTGCAGAGGCGGCTATGGATTATTGGGCATTAGGACATATTCACAAATCTCAAGTTCTTAGCGAGGAACCTCTTGTTGTTTATTCCGGTAATCCTCAAGGTTTACACCGCAAAGGAAATAGGCGCTAAGGGTGCTATCTCGTCTCTGTATCTCATAATGGTCATTGTGAACCTCGATTTCATTGAAACAAGTGCAATCCGTTTTGAAGAAATCAAAATTGATATTGCAGGCATGAAAACTGAAGCAGAATTTTTAGAAATTTTACGCCATAAAAAAAGAGAATCTCCGTAAGCAATATAAGAAAAATATCTTGCTTTCCATTGTTCTCGTAGGTACTGGTCCGTTGCATCGTTTATGTACACAAGAAGGTGTGCGCAAATTATGGTTGCAAGAGTCCCAAAGTGAAGAGAAAAGCAAGTCTATATTTGTTATGCCTTATCGCATGATCTGTAATACGCGACCTAGCATTAATTTGGCTGAACGTAGATTGTTATCCGATGTAGTAGGGGATTATTTACGCGCCTATGATGATATGGTTGATGGCAATGCGGTACAGACGGTACGTCAAATTTTGGCAGAACGACCTGAGTTTAAACGCTTAGGTGTATATGCCGATTTGTTGAGTGATGAATTATTGCTTCGCGCCTTGAAGCGCTGTGAAATTGAAGGTGTTACTGTATTGATGGGGGCTAACGATGAACATTAAACGCATACGATTTGATGAATTTGGCCCGTATCGCAACTGGTCTTTCACTACGGGGAAATCATGGTGTTCAGCTCATGTATGGACCTAATGAAAGTGGCAAAAACATCTCTTTGCTTGAAGGGATGCGCACCCTTTCTATTTCGGTGGTACGCATAAGGCTTATGGGCCTATGACGGGTGCCCTTGATGTAGAGCGTAATGGTGAAAGCTACTACATTGGTCGTAAGGGTAAACAACTAGACTTTTACAGTCCAGGAAATCCAGCCATTCATGAGGAGCCAGCTCAACACTGGTGGCATGGTATTGATAAAAAAAGACATATAATCGAATTTTTCGCATTGACTCTTGATGATTTACAAGGTCTCGATGTTCTACAAGAGGTAGAGGTTCGGTCTCGCTTTCTTCGGTGCTGAAGGGGCGAGCATTTAGGCTCGGTTGTAAAAGATGTGGAAAAAAAGGCGCTACTGATCATTAGTAGCTTCCTCTAATGGTAAACGCCGCATCAACGTGTTGATGGATGAACTTAAAGAAAATCGTCAAAAGTTAAGCCATTTAGCCGAGCATGAAACGCAATATGTAGAACTGCAAAAGGTCTTTCACAGTACTGAGCAGACTGAGGCAGAATTGCAAGGGCAGTTGCAAGAGTGGAAGGAATACCGCGACGGTATAGATGTGGTATTGCGCGCGTGGGATACGTATCGCCGTAGCGAAGAAGCGCGTATGCATATGCAACAGTACAATAGCGAGCTTGCCTTGAGTCGTGATGAGTTCCTTCGCATCGATGAGGAAATTAAACGAGCTCGAGACAATATGCAGTTGTGGCAAGAAAAGGAAGCGTCTTTGATGCCAGCCAACTTTAGTCCTGATAGTCCGTTTGGTACGTATGGTCAAGATATTGAAGACCTCATCCAACAAGGGGCTAAATGGGAACAATTGCGCCGGGAGTGTGAAGAAGGGGATGCGTACATCTTCAAGGTGCGAGAACAATTAGAATTCTCTCGATCCATGCATTCTGCATGGCGTGATGATGAACCGATGGCCGATGATGTGAATTGGTTTGAAGGTGAGCGCTTAGCAAGTCGCTTGCGCACTGCTAAAGATCAATTATTACATTGGCAAGATCGCAAGCCTGCTGAGGCCTCTGATGATTTGCCAGCAGCCAATCTCGACGGAGCATCGTTGCCAAATTACAGTGAAGAGGATTTGGCGAAAAAAAGAGCATCTCGAACGTGAACTAGAGCTTATCTTGATGGATATTGATCGAGTTACAGAAAAACGGGATAGCTATGGTCCTGATGCACAACCGAGTAATTTGCCAAAGTGGTTACAACGCATTAGTGGCGTAGCTGCAGTGATTGGCGTTTTACTCGTATTAGCAGGCTTATTAGTATTAGAGTCTGTACTTTATACGATTGGCGGCTTTGTACTATTAATCCTATCTATGGCATTGTTCTGGTATGCTACATGGAGACGTCATAACGGCAATTCTGATGTATCTAAATTGAATTATGAGTTACAAATCTTGTCATCTCGTAAATCTGATGTAGAACATCAGTTAGAGGCACTTGTGAAAAGCCACAACACCTGTGGTGAGTCCAATTCCATCCATAGAGGGCGCAGCGCATCTTGATCGTTGGGTCCAAGAAGGTCATACGTTGCAAGCTATTTATGATGAAGCCCTTGCAGCTTGGCAGAATTGGTTGCCTCAAGGTGCGGCGAAGAGCCTTAACGAAGATGATTTCTTCGGTCTCAAACAAGAGTACGATCAGTACCATGAACAGTTACGTACTATTGAAGGTTATGAAAAGCGCTTAGCAGAGCACAAAGAAGGCTTACGCGTTATCGAAGACCAAGCCATGACCTTGTGGTATAACCTTGGTGTTGAGACTCCTGTATCGCCTACAGAGTTAAACGTATTTATAACCAATATAAAAACTTCCAACAAAATAAAATTGTATGGGAACAAAAGGAAGCACAACGTAAAAGCTTCCGCAATGAATACGATAATTGGCACCGCAAAGAAAAAGAATTGCTACTTCGTCAACAAGAGCTATTGCACAAGGCTGGCATGGAAAGCTCTAACGAGTATCGTCAACATCTTATCGATGAAGACCAATACAAGCAATGGCAAACCATTTATAAGCAAAGTCAGGTACAGTTAGATTTATTAGCTCCTGATGCGGAGAATAAAGATTTATTCTATCGTCGCTTGCGTGAAGGCAATAAGGATAATTGGTTAGATGAGTTAGCCCATTCTGAACGAGAAATAGCTTCTATTGAAGATAAGTTGGCTATCTTGTATGAACGTCGTGGTCAAATTGTAGAATCTATGCGTGCCCTAGGTTCTGACCAAGAGCAACACCAAATGCTTCAAGAACGGGAAGCGCTGCAAAATGAATTAGAATCTGCTCTCGAAGACTGGGCTACCCAAGTGTTGATGAGCCACTGCATGGATAAGGCTCAACAGTCCTATGAGCAAGAAACAGCCTCATATGTTAGAGCTTGCATCTTCTTATATAGAACGTTTGACTGGCGGTATCTATACCTTTGATATTCTCGGGATCAACGAAGGCGTAGCACTGGTTAGTGGCAATGGAGAACGCTTAGAACTTAAGTTCTGGTCTAGTGGCTTAGCCGACCAAGTATACTTGGCATTGCGCCTAGCATTAGCTAAGGTATTCTCTTACCAAGTTGAATCCTTGCCAATTATCCTAGACGATATTCTTGTGCGCTTTGATGAAAACCGTCAACGTAGTGCATTAGAACTATTAGCAGAAATAGGCAAGAACCAACAAATCTGGTTGTTTACATGCCAACGCTCTGTATTTGATATGGCTCAATCCGTTACAGGCATTGATTGCCATAGATTAAGTCGCAATTAAACGTAACCCCTGTGAAGGTATATAGCTTTCACAGGGAATAGTAATGACAACGTTACAAATGATGTAACTAAAGTAACTGTTTTAGTTATCATAGTGTGTTAGTATTGATTAGAAAGAAAGGGGTTGAGTACTTGAATACAGCATATTTAGATATGATCCAAGGTAAGAACCCTGGTGTAACACCTGTGTGGTATATGCGCCAAGCTGGTCGTAGCCAAGCGGAATACCGCAAAATCAAAGAAAAATATACGCTCTTTGAAATTACTAAAGAGCCTGAGTTATGTGCTCGTGTTACAGAGCTACCTGTAAAAGAATACGGCGTAGATGCAGCCATCCTTTATAAGGATATTATGAGCCCTATGGTAGGGATGAATGTAAACGTAGAGCTCAAGGCGGGTGTGGGACCTGTGTTTAACACACCGATTCGCTCTATGGCTGATGTAGATACATTAGATACCTTTGATCCCTACAAAGGTAGATTATATTGGGAAAACGATTACGTTATTAACATCCGGTATGCTCGACGTTCCGCTCATTGGATTCTGTGGCGCACCATTTACGATTGCATCTTACCTCATCGAAGGGGGACCAACAAAGAATTATAATAAGACCCGTGGCATGCTTATAGGTGCACCAGATGTGTGGAATGCATTGATGACAAAGTTAGCAGATATGTCCATTGAATATTTGTCTATGCAAGCCGAAGCCGGTGCGAATGCATTACAAATCTTCGACTCTTGGGTTGGTGCAGTGAATGCAGACCAATATAAACAAGGTATTTATCCTCATATGGAACGCATTATTAAGACTGTAAAAGAGCGATACCCTCACTTGCCTATGGCTATGAATGGTGTTGGTACCGATCATCTCGTATCTATTTGGTCTCATTTGCCATTGGATGTAATCGCTCTTGATTGGCGTAGCTCCATCGTTATGGCTAATGAACGAGGCGTAACACAAACGGTACAAGGTAATCTCGATCCAGCCCTACTTATTCGCTGATGAAAAAAACATTAGCTCACGAAGTGATCGTATCTTACTTGATGGTGTTCGTTATGGCCGTCATATCTTTAACTTTAGGCCATGGTGTATTCCCAGAGGCGGATCCTAAAAAGCTCCATTGGCTCACAGACTATGTACATGAATGCAGTCGTGAATTATGGGCACAAGAGGGGTAAGCTAGTGAACATCGAGAAAAAAGGATTATTATTCTTATCCTATGGTAGCCCTTCAAGTAAGGATGATTTAGTGCCATATATGACGAGTATTCGTCATGGTCGCGTACCGACCGATGCTGAAGTTGCAAATCTTACCCATCGTTATGATGTCATTGGTCAGTGGTCCAACGTAGAATTACAAACGATGGCAGAACGTCAATATAATAGACTGCTTACGTTGTTGCCATCCATACCATCGGCCATCGGATATCTTCATATGAAGCCGTCCATTGCTGATGCGGTAGATGCATTAGTCAAACAAGGTGTAGAGCATATTATCGCTATCGTAACGGCCCCATTCTTTACGTCTCTTGGTACTGGTGCTTATGAGAAGCAAGTGCAGGCTGCAATTGGTGACTTTCAAGATGTAACCTTTGATGTTATTCGTGCTTGGTGGGATCAACCTTCCTTTATCGAGTATTGGGTAAAAGCAGTTTCAGATTGCATCAATGACACTAAAGATGTATTTGTTATTTTTAGTGCTCATAGCATACCTCTTATTAATAGTCATAATGCAGACTCTTATGCATTAGCCTTAGAGGAAAGTGCAAAAGAAATCGCTCAACGGTGCGATTTAGAACAGTGGTCTGTAGCTTGGCAGAGCGCAGCCCCTCATGGGCAATGGTTAGGGCCAACCGTAGCGGAAGCAATCAATCAAGCTTTGCATAGTGGTGCGATACATATAGCCTTTGTACCATTTGGCTTTGTAAGCAATCATGTAGAGGTATTGTACGATAATGATGTAGAGTGTAAAGAACTCGTTGATGCTGGCGGCGCTGTATATATGCGTGCAGAAATGCCGAATTGTGATGAAACATTCTTGCAAGCGATGGCGAGTGCAATAATAGAAAGGATTCATTCGTGAATGTAACAATAGTGGGCGGTGGCTTAACCGGATTGACAGCGGCTTATTATTTAGGTCATGCAAAAGCCGGACTGGACCATCACTCTTTATGAACAAGCACCACGATTTGGTGGGAAAAATACAAACACAACGCGTCGATGACTTTCGTAGTAGAGCTCGGACCCAGATTCTTATTTAGGGCCGTAAAACTGAAATGACGGATCTAGTCACGATCTAGGGATTTAGGGGATACCCTTGTATCGAATGAGACAGGGCAAGCCTTTTGTGTATGACAGAGGGTCTCAATTCATCCAATTCCCAGGGGGCTCTATCATGGGCATCCCTACGGAAATGATGCCTTTTTGTGAAAGCAACGCTCATTTCTTGGCCTGGCAAACTGCGAGCTGGCTTTAGATTACTTTTCAAAAAGCCTTACTAAGCTCGATGAAAAATGGAGATGTATCTATTGGTCATTTCTTTCAATACCATTTAGGTCAAGAAATGATGGATAAGCTCATCGAGCCCACTATTAGCTGGGTATCTATGGTGGTGACATTTATAAAATCAGCTTTATTATCTACATTCCCTCATTTTATTCAAGTAGAACAAAAAAATATGGGAACATGGTAAAAGGGCATGATGGCTGCTAAGATGGGACACTCAAAGGCGGGCGTCTACTAAAGGCGGCTAAAGGTGCCGTAGCAGAAGGCGACGTGCCACGTGCTGGTAAAGGGCACTCATGACAGACCGTCAATTTGAAAGCCATGAAGCAAAGTCTAGTCAAACTGCATCTACGAATAATAGTTCAAACAGTTCTGGCATGCACAAATACTAGTCCCACCGACAAACTAGTAAGGTTCAAGCAGATATGGCGAGTCGTAAGGGGACAGCAGCTCAATCTGGTATGTTCCGCCAGTTAACAGGTGGTCTTGAAAGCGTGATTACCGCTATTGTTGATGCTATGCCTAGTAATGTGCACTTGTATACAGGTACGCTGGTTTCTAATATTCGATATATTGAAGGTATGTATGCTATTGATGTGGAGAACTCTGGAAACGATGCTTGTGGCTGTCAGTCTCATTCTAAATCTATTAGAAACTGCACTCTATTAATGCTGATACAGGGTAGGAGCTAGTGGTTCTACTACAGATTCAGCTGTAGAGGTACTTCTTGATAAAGCTCCCTGCTATGGCGGATCATGTGATTATCGCGACACCGCCCTGCCACATATAATCAATGGTTTAAGGATGACCCGGGTTTTGATTTCTTGCGTTCCATGGAACAATCGAGCTGTGCTATTGCTATTATGGCCTTTGATAAAAGCTACTTTGATGGCGACTTAAAGGTTCTGGACTGTTGATTACACGCAAGACAGATACACCGCTTACAGCGTGTACCATTCTAAATCAAAAATGGCCGCAAACAACGCCTGATGATAAAGTGGTATTGCGCGTCTTTATCGGTAAGCCAGGCAATGATGTGGTAGAACAATATAGTGATGAAGAACTTTCAGAATTAGCAGTCGAAAGAAATTCAACACATTATGCGTTTCTCTCGCTAAGCCTGAATGGGTGCGCATCAATCGTCTCATTCACTGCATGCCGCAATATAATGTAGGGCATCGCGCAGGGTATCACAGGCAGTGCGTGAACATGTAGCTGAAAACACTATCCAAATTTACATCTCATCGGTACACCATTTGATGGCATCGGTATTCCTGATGGTGTGAAGCAAGCGAAAAGAATTAGTACAGTCTATTGTGGATAGTAATGAAAAGTTAATATTAATAACATTATGAAGAAAAGACTCCATATGCTATAATAGTATATGGAGTCTTTTTCGATTCTAAAGTAATAGATATATATCCTTTTAATATAATCACTATAGATAGGAGCGATCACAATGGGAAAAAGCAATCCCTACAGTAGAAGGTTGGCATAGCCAACACATGGTCTTTTGCTATGGATTTCAGTGCATGGAACTGCTTTTACAGCTGAAGAAAAAGCAGAAGCACGCAACGAATTAAAAAGCATTTTTTTAGCAGACCTTGAAGCTAAAACATCAAGCTAAAGAAGGTAGCTATGCATTCTATGATTGTAATGGCGCAAAAGGGGACTTAATCCTATGGATCCTTGGTCCCATCCCTTGAATACTTGGCACAAGTAGAACGTAAATTCCGTTGCCTTGCGATTGCAAGCGTATTAGTTCAAACATATTCCTATACATCTGTAACAGAAGTAAGTGCTATGTTAAAGCTAAACTCGATACAGAAGAAGTTAACCAAAAAAATTATACCCTCATGTACCTCGTGACAAATACATCTGCTTCTATAACATGAGCAAAAAAACGTGAAGGTGATGACAACTGGTTCATGCTACCACCACAAGAACGAGGCATGTTGATGAAATCTCACGGTGAACTTGGTAAAACATACCTAGACGTTTTATCCGAATTTACAACAGGTGGCTGTGGCCTAGATGACTGGGAATGGGGCATTACAATCTTCAGTAATGACGACATCCAATTCAAAAAAATCGTATACGATATGCGCTTTGAAGTAGCCAGTGCAAAATACGGCATCTTCAGCGACTTCTACGTTGGTACCATCATCGACGATGCACTACTAGAAGAAATCTTTGATAAAAAAGGGGACTGCTCAGCAGTCTCTTTTATTCTAATTCTGATCGATATATAACTCTTATATCGTATATTTGTTCAGATTATAATACTATGATAGTCAGACGAGGTAGGCAAACAGCTCAGTGCTAGTAATTAGCTAAACAGAAAGCCATTTCTAGATAATCTAGTTTTTTGAAATGCGCCCGTTCTCTGTCTGTAGCTATTTATATTACAGACATAGAGTATATCGTCAAATGAATGAATGGACTGCAGATCATTTTATTTTCCTTTTAATATGAATGCTATAATTTTGAACAGAAAAATTTGATGTTTGTACTGCACTGCGTAAAATATAATTCACTATATCTGAGCATCTTATTTACAACTATATTTTTATAAAAGAGAACCCCGCATCGATCCGACTTACGAGGTCAAGGCCCTAGGCCGCAGGCCTGATACGTATGGAGGAGAGATGCGGGGTTTCTTTTATCACTTAGTTTAGAAAAGTGAATTATATTTTGTTGTACTGTGGAGTGAACGTAAATTTTCTGTTTCCAGAAAATTATACGTTCATATTTGCGCTTTTACGCACATAGAACCAGTAGCACACAGCTACTGTTACCAGGTTGAACACAAGTAATGCAACGAAAGCTGGGTAGATACTACCGAATGTAGTATATGTGAAACCGAAGATCTTAGGTGTAATGAAGGCACCGTATGCAGCTACGGCAGCAACGAAACCTGTAATTAAAGAGGAAAGCAATGGATTGCCGAAATACGTGAGGAATCATACGGAATGTAGCACCTGTTGCGAAGCCACAGCATACGAATGTCAACACGGACATAGCAAAGAAGAATGGGAAGTTGTGCATATCTACGCCAACTGCAATTAGTGCTGTTGTTGCACATAGACCGAGAAGGCTTACAAAGGTAACTTTGTACCACTATTGATTTTATCGGCTAACCAACCGCCTACAGGACGAAGAGCACCTGCAACAAGGGGACCAACAAATGCAATGGATGCAAATGGAATTTCAGGGAATTCCTTGCCGACTAGTAGGCCGAGTGCTGCCGCATAACCAGAGAAGGCACCGAAGGAACATGTGTATAGCAATGTAAGTGCCCAAGTGTGTTTGTTCCCAAAGATTTGTACAAGATTTTTAGGATTTGGTTTTTCTAGTGGTAAGTTATCCATGAAACGTGTCATAAGTGCAAGGATAACAACAAGTGGTACAATCCACATGAAAGCCGCATTGGCAAGGTATACTGCATTACCTTTGATGATAGCTGGTGTTACACCAAATACGCTACCTAATGCAGCGGAACCCATAGCGAATGGAGCTAAGAAGTAGATTACGGAGATACCAAGGTTACCAACGCCGCCGTTGATACCAAGAGCTGTACCTTTTTCAGATTTAGGGAAGAAGTTGCCAATGTACGCCATGGAGGACGAGAAGTTGGCGCCCGCTAAACCGATAAGGGCAGTTAAAATCATAAATGTCATATAAGAAGTTGTTGTATCTTGAACGGCAAAGCCAAGCCATACAACAGGAACTAATAAAATAAGTGTGGAAATAAATGTCCAGTTCTTACCACCGATTAAGGCTGGCATGTAGGTATATACAAAACGTAATGTAGCACCAACAAGACCTGGCAAGGCAGCCAATGTAAATAATTGATCTGTAGTGAAATTAAAGCCTGCACCGTTTAGCTGTGCTGCAATGGTTGCCCATAAATACCATACACAGAATGAAAGTGTTAATGCAATTGTGGATATAACCAAGTTTTGTTTAGCGATTTTTTTACCAAACTTTTCCCAAAATTCTGGATTTTCTGGTTGCCAATTAGCCACAATTTCGCTACGGCTTGCCCCTACTTGAGGCATTTTTAGTTCGCTCATTTTGAACTTCTCCTTACTGAAAAACTATACATGCAATGAAGACATGGAAGATACAATTATCAGTCAATGTATATGAATATTGCAATCTATGGAATTTCTATAGAAAATATTCGAATTACTTAGAGAACTGAGTTATAATTATTGTATCAACTAAATTTGCAATGTCTTATATCACAAATATATTATATATTGTAAAAAAATTTTTTTGTGAATGTGACATAAAAACACACATATTCTGAAATTAATAAGTTATAATAATCTTATATATACAAAAAAAGATATAATACATGTACTTTTACTATAAATAGATTAGTATAACTAATGGATTTTATTTTAAAAAGTACAATGGAGTGGTGAAGGTATGGATGAAAATTTAATTAACCAATTACTTGCTTTGCCGGGCGAGGAACTCCATCTTAAAAAAGGTGATTTTTCTTCCACGAGGGGGACAAGGCAGAACACTTTTACGTAGTGTTAAAAGGTAGAATGAGCATTAAGAAATTCGAATCTAGTGGGCACATTTTTTTGCGCTACGATTAGTAGGACCGAATAATGTAATTGGTGAGGTTCCGTTGTATGAGGAGAACACAAAAACATACGTGTTCAACGCCATCGCTCGGGAGGATTGCACTGTTTATTCCATTCGCTATGATTTGTTAGAATCAGCTATTGCAAAAGATCATTCATTGGCTATTGCGATGATGAAAAATCTATACATTACATATGCGGCGTCAACAGGCAAAATACCGAGACTTGCTGTTATACGGCAAGAAGGGAGCATTTTATTCTACCTTGTTGCGCTTAGCCAATAGTTATGGTGTGAAGCGCGAGGATGGTATCTTTATCGATATCGCTTTAACAAATCAAGAGCTAGCTGAATTTGCTGCCACATCAAGAGAAAGTTTAAATCGCATGCTAAGTGAGTTGCGTAAGTTGGGCTATGTAGCCTATGATAAACACCATCTAGTAATCTGTGATTTTGATGCTTTAATCGGATTGCTTGATTTAGAGGTTGATAATATAGACCCTAATATTAGTAATATCGAATAACAGTATTTTCTCCCTTGTGTTAGCTCAGCTAGCACAAGGGATTTTTTTGTAGTTTTGAAGGAGGACACGAGATGAGCTTGTTGTCTCAAAAGTTTAAGTTTCTTCGGAAGAAGAACGTATCTCCAAGCGGCCATCAAATAACTGAAGATGGCGGTCGCGAGTGGGAAAATTTTTATCGTGACCGTTGGTCTTACGATAAAGTTGTCCGCACAACGCATGGCGTAAACTGTACTGGTTCTTGTAGCTGGAATATCTACGTTAAGAATGGTGTTGTAGCGTGGGAAAATCAGGCGATTGATTACCCTGAAACACCAGATGATATGCCGGATTACGAACCACGTGGATGCCCTCGTGGTGCAACATTCTCTTGGTATCTCTATAGCCCATTACGCGTAAAATATCCATATGTGCGCGGTGAATTGGCTGAGCTTTTGGAGAGAAGCTAAAAAAACATGCTAAGAACCCAATCGAAGCTTGGAAATCTATCGTAGAAGATCCTGAAAAAGCGAAGAAATACAAATCTGCCCGTGGTATGGGTGGCTTTGTGCGCTCCACATGGGATGAAGCGACAGAAATTACTGCCGCATCCTTATTATATACTGCAAAAACATACGGCCCTGACCGCAACGCAGGCTTCTCTGTAATTCCAGCGATGTCCATGTTGTCCCTATGCAGCAGGTGCTCGTTTCTTAACTTAATGGGTGGTACACCATTGTCCTTCTATGACTGGTATGCCGATTTACCACCTTCTAGCCCCTCAAGTTTGGGGTGAACAAACTGATACACCTGAATCTGGTGACTGGTACAATGCTGGTTACATCATGACTTGGGGTTCTAACGTACCGTTGACTCGTACGCCAGATGCTCACTTCTTAACAGAGGTTCGTTACAAAGGTACTAAAGTAGTATCCGTATCCCCTGACTATGCGGAATCTACAACTTCTTCCGATGCTTGGCTCAATGTAAAAGCCGGTACTGATGCGGCTCTTGCTATGGCAATGGGCCACGTAATCTTAAAAAGAATACTACATCGACAAGGAAACCCATACTTCAAAGAGTATGCTAAAGAGTTCACAGATATGCCATTCCTTGTACGCGTTGAAGAAATCAACGGCACAGTTCAACCAGGCCGCTTCTTGAATGCTAAGGACTTAGGTCGCCAAGAAGAAGGCGCTGACTTCCAAATGGTATTGATCGATGAAACAACAAATGAAATCGTTATTCCTAATGGTACAATGGGCGAACGTCACACAAATCCACAAAAATGGAATTTACGCCTTGAAAACCGCGATACAGGGGCTAAAAATCGATCCTCGCTTATCCGTGTTTGATCAACGTGAAGATGTGACTGTTGTTAAGTTGCCATACTTTGGCGATGAAGAGCACGAAGGCGTAATTGAACGTGCTATTCCTACAATTACAGTACAAACTGTAGATGGTCCTGTAAAAGTAACTACTGTATATGACCTTATTCTTGCTAACTATGGTATCGACCGTGGTATCGGTGGTGAAGTGGCAACATCTTATACAGATGACACTCCTTACACACCCTACATGGCAAGAAAAAAATTACTGGTGTAAAAGCAGATATCGCTATTGCCACAGCTCGTGAGTTTGCAGATAATGCAGAAAAAACTAAAGGTCGCTCCATGATTATCATGGGTGGTGGTATTAACCACTGGTACCATGCAGATATCATTTACCGTACAATCTTGAACCTCATCATGTTCTGTGGTACAGAAGGTGTTAACGGTGGTGGCTGGGCTCACTACGTAGGTCAAGAAAAACTTCGTCCTGTTGAAGGCTGGGGCGGTATCATGACAGCTAACGACTGGAGTAAAGCTCCTCGTTTGCAAAATGGTACATCTTGGTTCTACTTTGCTACAGAACAATACCGTTCTGATTGCATCGATTTGGCAGACCGCGTATCTAAATTAGCTAAGCCTCGTTACCGTCACCCTGGTGACTACAACGTATTGGCTGCACGTTTAGGCTGGTTGCCATCTTACCCTACTTTCAATAAAGGCAGCCAAGCCTTGATTAACGACGCTCGTGCAGCGGGTGCTGGTACAGAAGCAGAAATCAACCAATATGTGGCGCAAGCGTTGAAAAACAAAGAATTACAATTCTGCGTAGAAGATCCAGCGGCTAAAGAAAACCATCCACGCAACTTGTTTGTATGGCGTGCGAACCTTATCGGTTCTTCCTCTAAAGGCCACGAATATTTCTTGAAACATTTACTTGGTACAAAACATGGTGTTCTTGAAGATGATGATGCACCAGTAAAACCAGAAGAAATCAAATGGCGCGAAGCAGATGAAGCTGGTAAGCTTGACCTCTTAATCGATATCGACTTCCGTATGGCTTCTACAGGCTTGTACTCTGATATCGTATTCCCCAGCGGCTACATGGTATGAAAAAGAAGACTTGTCTTCTACAGATATGCATCCATATGTACACGTATTCCAAGCAGCTGTTGATTGCGCATGGGAAACTAAATCTGACTGGGATACATTCCGTACCCTTGCAGAAACAGTATCTCGCGTAGCGAAAGAGTCTGGCTTCACAGAATACGAAGATATCGTAGCATTACCTCTTGGTCATGATAGCCCAGGTGAAGTGGCTCAACCAGAAGGTAAGGTTCTCGACTGGAGCAAAGGCGAATGTGAACCAATTCCCTGGTAAAACAATGCCGAACCTCGTTCATGTAAAACGCGATTATAGTAAAAATCTTTGAAAAAAATACATTGCATTGGGACCCTAATATTGAAAATAAAATGGGTGCTCATGGCATGGCTTTGGGATGTATCTGATGAATATAAGACATTATACGATCAAAATGGTACAATCGATAATCCAGAATTCATTTCTCATGGTCGCCCTAGCATTTACGAATGTAAGGAAGCTTTGTAATGTTGTATTGACATTGTCCTCTTGTACAAACGGTAAATTGGCTGTTCGCTCTTGGAAAGCAATGGAAGAAAAAACAGGTCTTTCTGGTCTTGAAAAGAACGCAAAAGGCCGTGAACAAGAAAAAATTACTTTCGATGACATGGTTCGCCAACCACGCTTCATTATTAGCTCTGTAACAAGTACTGGTAAGAACGATAAAAACCGTCGTTACTCTCCATTTACAACATCTACAGAAGATAAGGTACCATTCCGTACCGTAACAGGTCGTCAATCCTTCTATTGCGACCATGAAATGATGCGTGATTACGGTGAAGCTATGGCGTTGTACAAACCTGTATTGTCCTATAAACCAGTACAAGGTGACTACAAACAAGAAGGTATCCCTGAAATCACATTGAAATACTTAACACCACATCATAAGTGGTCTACACATAGTATGTATTTCGATAGCCAACAAATGTTGACATTGTTCCGTGGTGGTCAAACAATTTGGCTCAACGAAGACGATGCAGCAGAAATTGACGTTAAAGATAATGATTGGGTAGAAGCTTTCAATAAAAACGGTATCGTTGCAGCTCGTGCTGTAGTTTCCCACGTATTCCTCGCGGTATTTCCTATATGCACCATTCCCAAGACCGTCACATTAACGTTCCTGGTGCGAAGGTTAAGAAACAACGTGGTGGTACGCATAATGCACCAACTCATATTCACATGAAACCGACACACACGATCGGCGGTTATGGCCAATTGAGCTATGGCTTTTAACTACTATGGCCCAACTGGTAACCAACGTGATATGACAATTGTGGCTCGTAAAATGAAGGAGGTAGATTGGCTTGAAGATTAAGGCTCAAGTATCTATGGTCCCTAAATTTGGATAAGTGTTTGGGTTGTCATACATGCTCTATCACTTGTAAAAATACATGGACGAACCGCGAAGGCGCGGAATATATGTACTTCAATAACGTGGAAACTCGCCCAGGCGTAGGTTATCCACGTCATTGGGAAGACCAAGAAAAATGGAAAGGCGGCTGGACATTAGATAACTCTGGCAAATTAGCTCTTTCTACAGGTTCTAAAACAAATCGTTTGATGAAATTATTCTTCCATCCTGAACAACCAGAATTGAAAGATTATTTTGAACCTTGGACATATGACTATGAAACATTGATTCATGGTGGTCGTAAAAACAACCAACCAGTTGCTCGTCCTCGTTCCCTAGTGACTAAACAAAAATGGAAGTTACTTGGGGCCCTAACTGGGATGATGATTTAGCAGGTGGTCAACACGCTCGTTCCGATGTGAACTTGGCTAAGATGGGCGAAGATATCGTATTTGATTACGAAGAAGTATTCATGCGTTATTTGCCTCGTCTTTGTAACCACTGCTTGAACCCTGCATGCGTAGCTGCATGTCCATCCGGCGCGATTTATAAACGCGACGAAGATGGTGTGGTTCTCGTATCTCAAGATGTATGCCGCGGTTGGAGACATTGTGTTCCATCTTGTCCATACAAAAAAATCTTCTATAACTGGGAAACTAATAAAGCTGAAAAATGCGTATTCTGTTACCCACGCTTAGAAAATGGCTTGCCTCAAATCTGTGCTGAAACTTGTGTAGGCCGTATGCGCTATGTTGGCGTTGTATTCTACGATATGGATAAAGTAGAAGCTATGGCAGCTACAAAAAATGAACAAGATATTTACGAAAATACATTAGATTTGATTTTGGACCCTCATGATCCAGAGGTTATCAAAGCGGCTCGTGCTGAAGGCATCTCCGAAGCATGGATTAAAGCAGCTCAAAAATCTCCTGTATACAAACTTGTAAAAGAGTGGGGCGTGGCATTGCCATTGCATCCTGAGTATCGCACATTGCCAATGGTTTGGTATGTACCACCACTCAGCCCAATCTTGCAACGTGTAACATCTGATGTATACTTGCCAGATGCACATGAAATGCGCGTACCTGTACAATACCTTGCTAACTTGTTTACAGCAGGTAATACAGAAATCTTAGCTCGTACATTGCAACGTGTTCTCGACATGCGTGAATATATGCGTCGTCGTGAAACAGGTGACGGTCCTATTGAACACAAAGTTGATTTAACAGAGGATCAAATGTACGGTATGTACAAATTGTTGGCATTGTCCAAATACAATGATCGCTTTGTTATTCCATCTGACGTAAAAGTATCTCGCGAAGGTCGCCTAGAAATGCAACATAATCGCGGATTTGCTTGCCTACAGGGGGATGTCAATAATGAAGGATGCTCAGAAAATCGCTCTTATTGCGTCATTTCTTCTACGCTATCCTGATGAACAATGGTATAACGAACTACCTGAATGGAGAGAGGACGCCCAATCCGTTGGGCATCCTCAACTTCGCCAAGGTTTATTAGAATTCTTCGACTATGTAGAGGAATCCAATAAAAAAGAATTTGAAGACCAATATGTTCGTACCTTTGATTTTAGTCAAAATACAACTATGTATTTGTCGACTTATGAATTACAAGGTACTGGGGAACAAGCAGAAGAACTCGTTAAATTTAAAGCTTTCTTCCTAGAAAACGACTATGATTTACCAAAAGAAATGCCAGACTATATTCCAGCACTTCTTGAATTATGTGCCGTTATCGATGATGAAAAAGCAAAAGAAATTTACGACTATTGTAAGCCAAAATTGGAATACATTAGAGAACGCTTCATTGAGGCTAAATTGCCTTATGCATTCTTGTTTGATATTATCTTGTCTGTTGCAAATGGATTGGAGGACGGTGCACGATGAATCTATTCCTTTGGGGCGCTTTGCCTTACATCGCTTTCACCTTCTTAATCGTAGGTACTTTGGTTCGTTTCTTCTACTTTGAAAGAAACTGGACTACAAAATCGAGTGAATTTTTAGAGAAAAAACAATTGCGCATTGCCAATCCATTGTTCCACTTTGGTTTGCTTTGCGTTATCGGTGGTCACGTAGTAGGTGTGTTAATCCCTAAAACTTGGACTGCTGCAATCGGTATTAATGACCATATGTACCATCAAGGTGCGTTATACATGGGTGCTGTAGCGGGTATTATCTTCATCTTAGGCTTCTTGCTTTTGATGAAACGTCGCTTTACTGTGCCTGCTATGAAAGTTAACACATCTGGCCTTGATAAATGGTTATACTTATTCTTAACATTAGCCATTTTCAGCGGTATGGCTGGTACATTGCTTAATGCATCTGGTTTCTTTGATTACCGCGTATCTATCGGTCCTTGGTTCCGTAGCTTACTATCCTTTATGCCTGATCCATCCTTGATGGAAGGCGTACCATTCATGTTTAAATTCCATATGTTAGCTTGGATGGTGGTAGCTATTATCTTCCCATTCAGCCGTTTAGTACACTGCTTGAGTGTTCCACTCAACTACTTAACACGTCCGTTCATAGTATATCGTAAACGAGACGAAAAATAATTAGGATGATGATTGATTTGTATACCCTTCATGATATAACAAATTAATCGTAGCCCCTTGTAATAGTGAAAGCTGATGCTCACTACTACAAGGGGCTTTTTGTATAATTTTGATACTATATAATTCGCTATTTAGAATTATTCTTATAATAAATACTAACTATCGAATATAAGTAATGTTCAAAATTCGATTTAAATGATAAACTATATCGTATAGATTAATTTTTAGATGATGTTTTTGAGAGGTATATGATGGATCAAGTTACAACAAAACAGCAAAAAAGTATTTACCATATCTTTATATGGATTGCTGTATTATCCTTAATTATGATTGGTTTATTAGAGTGGGGTTACATCGCAGGCGGGCGTGCTTTTGGTAACTACAAAGTTTATACTGGTCTTGTGCCATGGTGTACGTGGATTGTGATGACCTATTTAGCAACTCGTCCTAAATGGTTTACAAGCCGCTATAATTTAGGCGATATGTATAAGGTACATCGTGCATTAGGTATAGCAACTGTGGCTGTTATTGCATTTCATTTATACCTCTATTTCGGTAAAGCTGCTAAATCTATCCTCGGTTGGTGGGGTGGCTATGTAGCCCTCACTTCTTTTGGTATTGCTACAATTTCTGGCCTTGCATTCTTAACACCAAAGTTGAGAAAGGTAACTGCATCTGGTCGAACAACAGGTATTTGGCTTCACCGCTTAAATCTTGTAGCATTAGTTGCTGCAGATATTCATATCCATGGTTTTACAAGAATTTCCAAAATGGTACCATTCCTTCAAGTGTTTGATATCATTACATATGGTCTTGTGATTTATTGCATCTACTTGATGTTTAAAAAGAAATAATATGAATTGCTAAAGTCCCTTCTGTATAGTACAGAAGGGACTTTTTTAGTTATATCTTTATTTTCCAAGAAATAAAATATTCTATACTATCAGTTTGATGCATAATTGATTGTGAGATTGATATACATTCTCTCTTTACTGACCTAATGAAAATTGCTATTATCTGTATGTTAAATATGATAATGATAATTATAGTCATATAATTCATTGTTTCTTCATTTTTTATTGTGTGAGGTTTATTATGATTAAACGTAAAATGACCAGTGCTTTTGCAGTGGCAGCCATGATGGGTGTGGCTACAGCGTTTGCTGTTAATCCATTTTCCGATGTTCCGTCCGATAGCTGGGCATATCAAGCAGTAGATCAATTGGCTACAGCTGGTATTATCAATGGTTATCCTGATGGTACTTTTAAAGGCCAAAATAATATTACTCGTTACGAAATGGCTCAAATGATTGCGAAAGGCATGGCTAATCAAGATCGTGCTAATGCAGAACAACAAGCTATGTTGAACCGCTTGGCCGATGAGTTTTCCAATGAATTGAATACACTTGGTGTGCGTGTAGCTAAATTGGAAGACCGCGTAGGCAATGTAAAGGTTACTGGTGATGCTCGTATCAACTACATCGGTAAAGAGGGGATCGATGGTTATGATTACGAAGATAAACTTACAGCCCGTGTACGTTTAGGCTTAGATGCAAAGGTTAATAAAAATACATCTGTAAAAGCTCGTATTACAACAGGCTCTATTGAACTAGGTGATAGTTCTAAAGATGCTCAAGCTAATTGGGATTTAGCATATGTAGAGCATAAATTCGGTAAAAATGTTGTAGTTGATGCTGGTCGTTATACCCAAAAATTTGGTGGTGGCTTGATTTATAGCTCTAACTTTGATGGTGTAGGCGCTACAGCGAAGCTAGGTGATAAAGTTACATTAAATGGTGCATATGGTTATATGACAGCAGGCCGTTTTGCTAAGACTAGTAAAGCTGATAATGGTGATGTAGGTCTTATTAATGCCCGCGTAGCTGTTAATGATCGCTTTAGCTTTGGCGGTATGTTTGCTCATGTAGGTACAACAAATGTACGTATGGGTAATGGCAAGAAAAATAACGAATTCGATAATGTATATGGCTTTAATGCTAAATATAATGTTGGTAAATTCGGTATTGATGGCGAGTGGGTAAAAGCATCTGGCTTGAGTGATTCCGATGTTTGGAACGTAGGCGTTAAATGGGGCGATTATAAAATTAACAAGAAAAACTCTTGGGATATCCGCTTAGATTACTTTGATCAAGCTAAAAATGCACCTGTATTTAAAACGCAAAAATATGAATCTAATGATTTGTTGAAGAAAACACGGTATGAAGGTTATAAAGCATGGCAATTAGGTGCATCTTACGCACCAGAGAAAAATATTGGTATTAATGCATACTATGGTTTCCATGCGAAAACACAAGATGGTAACCGTGTAAATGATTACTACCGTGCAGACCTTAACTTCAAATTCTAGTTCTAATTTTTAGGATGGATCTGGATTTAATAACTAATTAGTTTTTAAGTTCTAAGTAGAATGCTATGTGGATTGAAATTGTTAGCATGCTACATTAGGCCAACTAGATATATACTGGTAGTTTGTATAAGAAATAGTGAGGTTTATATGGCAGAAGTAGTAAAAAAACAGTTTAAGAGTAAATACCATATTTTAATATGGATTGCGGTTTTATCCCTAATATTTATGGGAATGGTAGAATATGGTTATGTAACAGGCGGTGATCATTTGGTAACTGGAAGGTTCACTTAGGTCTTATTCCTTATGTTGCATGGCTTGTATTAACATATATTGCAACAAAACCAAAATGGTTTATCAAACGATATAATCCAAAAGAAATGTTTGAAGTTCATCGCATCGTAGGTATCGTTAGTGTTGTTCTTGTATGTGCACATTGGTATGTATACTTCTTGAAAGCATTGAAGTCCTTCTTAGGATTCTGGGGCGGTTATATCTCCCTTGGAGCCATGTTTATTGCTCTTATCTTTGCCGTATTGTACTTAACGCCTTGGGTAGGCAATATGGCAAAATCTGTATCTCGTAAAAAAGCAATCTGGATTCATCGTTTGAACCTTATTGCTATCATTGCAGCAAATATTCATGTTCATGGTTTTTGGACGTTTGTCTAAAATGGTACCATTCTTACCTGTATTTGATGTAGTGACGTATGCACTTGTTATTTACTACATCTATTGGATGTTCAAACAAAAATAAATGATGTATACGTACTTTTTATTCTTATAAAAGTCGTATAATAATAGAATTAAAAAGAGACCATCTCTACCCTTTATATGTGGAAGAGATGGTCTTTTTTTATTCTTTACGATACAATAGGAGTATACGTATATACTTTACGGATTTGTGTAAGTATATGCTGTTTGTTATTGTGAGGGTTAGGGTAAATTAGTATTATAAACATTTATTATGTTTTAGCTTATTTTTAGACATTATTAATATGTATATATTACCTTTCTAGATAATCTCAAATAAGAAAGAAGGGCATTATGGATTCTTCTTGGAAACGAATTATATACCTAATCTGTACCATACAGGTTGGTGGCGGTATAACCATTATAGGGGTGGTTTCGTTTATTCCTTTGTTTTTGGCTGAGCTGGGACTTCATGATCAAGGACAGGCGGCTATGTGGGCAGGGATTGTATCTGGGGTTACGCCTTTAATGGTAGCACTTAGTGCACCTTATTGGTCTCGTAAGGCAAATCAATGGGGCCCTCGTAAGGTAATGATGCTCATTTTGTTTATTCTGATGATTACTGTTGGAGCTTGTGCTTTTACACAGACGCCAATGCAATTATTGATTCTACGTATTTTGCAAGGTGTTGTGGGTGGTTATGTGCCGATAGGATTAGCTATTATTGTCCTTATAACACCTGAGAATAAAGTGCCTTGGGCAATGGGCTTATACCAAGCGTCTATGGTTATGGGCCTCGTCTTTGGACCGCTCATGGGTGGCCTTGTGGCCGACTTCTTAGGTTATCGTGCACCATTTTTGGTATTTTCTGCATTGACTGGGATTTGTATGTTAGGGATTTATTTTTTAATGCCCAATTTACAGTTCAAACATAAGGTGGATGAAAGTGTATCAGAAATTTCGCTGATTAAATATTTTTTATCTATACCTCGTGTACGTCTCCTTGTAGGAATGCTATTCTTGTGTAATTTTGGTATTACAGGTATAGGTCCTATTTTACCGTTATATATTAAGCACTATATGCATATGACTGACGAGTTTGTGGCGACTATTGTTGGTATTATTATCTTCGGTGCTGGTGTATTCAGTGCCTTAGCATCGATTTCAATTAGTAAGGTAACCAGGTGTGTGACCATGCCTCGTATTATCTTTACTGCTACATGGGCGGTGGGATCTTTATTTATTTTGCAATACTTAATGCCTAGTATATGGGGACTTGGCGTATTCCGTGCTATAGCCGGATTCTTTATGGGCTTTATTACGCCCATTGCAAATACGCTGATATCCAAGGCCGTCCCTATTGAGCGACGAGGCATCGTCTTTGGCGCCGTATCTAGCGTAGCTATGATGGGTAATGTATTAGGGCCTGTTATAAGTGGTGTTATTGCTCGCGCTTTGGATATGGTGCTGTGTTCTGGTCTACGGCGACAATATTCTTTGTGGCGTCCTGGTTTGTATATCGTAATTTAGTTATGTCTCGTGAAAGCAGTTCATCATAGTGAATCTACTTTCAATGAAATATAATAGTTGTAGTTGTAGTTGTAGTTGTAGAGAAACATATTATGTGAGTAGCAAATACCAATGAGAGGGGTTGGTGTATGTTGTGTAGTGGGCTAGTAGATAGAGTAAGGCCACTAATTATAAGAGAGATGAGAGTGTATCGTTATGTTGTTGAAACAATTAGAGTATTTTGTGTGTGTAGTTGATAATAATAGTTTTACTCAAGCTGCGACAGAGCAGTATGTGTCTCAATCTGCTATTTCACAACAAATTAAAGCCCTTGAAACGAGTTTAGGCGTGGAGCTGATGGTACGAGAAAAACGAAGCTTTCACCTAACACCAGCGGGGCAATATTTATATCGATCTGGTAAAAAATTACTAGAACGCTTTCACGCTATTAAGGTAGAAACAACCCGCATTGGTACAGATGCACGTGTTAGCTTACGAATTGGCTATTTAAATCGCTATAGTGGGATGGCTATGCAGCAAACGGTCATTCGCATGGCTAAACGCTATAAAAACCTAGATATCCGCATGTATAGTGGCAGCCATGAGGAACTATATGGCATGTTAGATGATCGTCGTGTGGATGTAATATTTAATGATCAGTGGCAGATTTTATCTGATGATTATGAAAGTTTTTTGATTGATAAAGCGATCACCATAATTGAGGTGCCACAAGGTTATACAAAGGAAGGTAGCGTCGAAATTAAAACTATTGATGACTTACCACTTATCTTAGTTTGTCGCGGTAAGTATACGCTAGCTGAGGAAGAACATTATCGTAAGGCCATTGGTTATGCCGGTGCCTTTGCATATGCTCGTACATTAGAGGAGGCGCGCTATTTAGTAGCAGGTCAACAAGGACTATTGCTGCTTGATCGTTTTAAATATTTAACCGACTCCATGCCAGGTATTGAGCGCAAGGTATTAACTAACCATGGTAAATCGATGGAGCGCAATTACTACTTTGTATCGCAACAAAATCAAAATAACACCTATGTAGAAGCCTTTAGAGAAATGTTTAAACAAGTTTTAGCAGAGTTTTAACGTATCAAAGACGGATTATGGAAAATAAATTTAATCGTCATATAACAAATAAACAATTATATATAAAAGCCGTTAGCATATGCTAACGGCTTTACTGTCTATAGATTGCGGTATTAAAGTTATTTTTAATTAAAATATTCTAAGAACATTGTGACTCCATCGATGAATAATTTTTATGCCATAAATGACGAGTACTGCACCACAGAAGCGATCGATCCACGCCATATGGGTGATTTTTATTTTTTTAGCTAATAAATGCATGGTGGCAGCCAAGGCTCCAAACCACATTGGGGTCATAGCTAGGAAGCCTCCAAAGAAATAATAAATACCTTCTTCAGGTATATTAGCTTGAAAGGCGCCGAGCATCATAGTTGCATCAAGAACGGCTTGAGGATTCCCCCAGGATACAGCGATAGCGGATAGGATAATTTTACGAATTGGAATATTCGTATTTACATTGTGCATATCTGGTTCAGTTCTGAATATATTAAAGCCCATGTACACAATCAGTAGGCCCCCAAAAAGGAGTACGATAAGCTTTGTAAGCGGCCACATTTCAAGAATGGCGCCGATACCAAAGAAGGCTGCCGTACTGAGGCTCATATCAAATAGTGCCAATATGATAAGGGTCAATATGATACGACGTATAGGTTGTACCAATGCTGTGTTGATGATGAAGAGGTTTTTGCACGCCAACAGGGGCAAATGTTGCGAGACCGACAAGAAGTCCTTGTAAGAAGTACATGTTAACCCTCCTAACTATAGTATGATAAAGTACTAATAAGGTGAATAGTAGCACGAAACCCCTCCATTACTGGAGGGGTTATTACTATTCTAACTATATACAATTATATCATATTAAAATAGGTATGTATATTTCTTACCATAAACCAATCATATGTTGTGTAGCTAGGCTGACTGCTGTGATGGCAATCCAGCAACAAGCACCCAATGCAAGGGCAGAACCACCGGATTTTATCAATTTTACGATATTAGTATTAAGTCCGATAGCAACCATGGCCATTGTAATAAAGTATTTGGAAATAGTTTTGAATACACTCAAGAATTGAATATCTACATTCGCATAGGATAATGCTGTTGTAATAAGAGAACAAATCACAAAGTATAAAACAAATTTAGGGAAGATTTTAGCGATGCTAACACTGCTACCATCAGCTTGAGCAGCACTTTGTTTTGCTTTATATACTTGGTAACTTGCTAAACCTAAACAAATAGGAATAATAGCGAGGGTACGTGTTAATTTAACGATTGTCGCATATTCTAGTACTTGTGTACCAGTACCTTTCATACTATCCCATACAGCAGCAGTAGCTGTTACAGAGGATGTATCGTTTACTGCAGTACCGGCAAATAGACCAAAGCCCATATTGGAAAGGCCAATGGCATCACCAAATGGAGGGAATACAAAGGCAGCTACGACGTTGAAGAAGAATACAACAGAGATAGCCTGTGCAATATCTTGATCCTCAGCTTTGATAACTGGTGCAGCTGCAGCGATGGCAGAACCGCCACAGATGGAGGAACCTACGCCGATAAGTACGGCAGTATTAGAGTCGATATGAGTAAGGCGATAAATAACATAGGACACGATTAAAGATGTAGCGATGGTTGAAATGATGACAGGTAAAGAAATCCAACCTACATGTAAAATCTGTGTAATGTTTAAGCCAAAGCCCAATAAAATAACGGCCCATTGTAAAATCTTTTTTTGGATGTAAACCCAATGCCGGCACCAGTTTTTTTCATGTTTCCAAGATGTGAATATAGAGCCAATAATTATACCTAAGATGATAGCAAAAGATTGGGCTACTGATTAGATGAAACTCTAGGCCTAATAGCCAACAAGGAATAGCGAGGATCGCACAAAGCAGAATGCCTGGCAATGTTTTTTTGATTGATACCCATAATAAAAAAACCTCCTTACTGTACATACAGTTCACGTCATATGTGGTATCATGTGGCGTTTTTTTCTATGGTTTTTAATAGTACCACATTAGGGGAATTAAAATCTACTAGTAATGTAAGAAAAAAATACGGTATATTTATTTTTTTGTGAATGTATAAGGTTGAAAAAGTATAATAAATGAATATTAATTATAAATATAGAATAAATACGATTTTTATGGATTTCTTATGAAGGATATAGGTTATAATAAATATTTATATGTGATGAAAACCACTTGTTTTGTATTGAATATATTGTATATAATGAATAGAATCTATTTTATAGATAGAAATGTAAATGAGGTACCTTATGATTGATATTAAAAAAATAATTGAAACCAATAAAGAGTATGTGAAAAACCACCCAGAATTACCAAAAGCAGGATTAACAAGCCATCCTACTAAAAAACTAGGTATTGTCACATGTATGGATACGCGTTTAGTCTGCATGCTAGAAGATGCATTAGGTTTTAGCCGTGGTGAAATCATCGTTATAAAAACAGCTGGTAATAGTGTAACACAACCAATCGATAATATCGTACAAAGCTTGCTAGTAGCTACGTATGGTATGGAAATTGAAGACGTATTAGTCATCGGCCATGAGAACTGCGGCATGATTGACTTCTCTGCTACAACTTTTATGGAGTCCATGAAAGAAAAAGGTATCAGTGAAGATGCGATTCGCATGATCGAACCAGGACTTATTGACTGGATGGATCGTTTCCACATCTCTGAAGACAATGTAATCTATACAGTTAACTTCTTGCGTCACCACCCACTATTCCCAAAAGGAATGGGATTCTATGGAGGGATGATGGATCCTGATACAGGCGAATTCCGCTACCTCGAAATATAACCTTTGATTTGATGGGTCCCAAGTTGATTTGTACATTTAAGTGAAAAAGGACGAGAACTAACCTCTACGCTCCAAAGCGAGCTAAGTCGCTAATCGGTTAGTTCTCGTCCTTTTTCTAACTGTACCTATGAACTAGTCCCATCAAATCTGAATGCCATTAACGAGTTAGCATATGCCGTATCGAGAGGGAAATTATGGGGCCCCTCACATACAATGTAGAAAGAGGATGACAACCCCTACGCTCCAAAGTGAGCTAGTCGCAATCGGTTAGTCATCACTTTTTCTCTTTTCCACATATAGCCAACCCTATTATTCGCGTATTTCATGGGGAGAGCATAGACTCTATGGGACTAGTTACGGCGATAGAGTTATAAAAAAATCACAGAACCCTAGTAAAGAGCGACTTAGCTCGCTTTGGAGCGATGAGCTAGGGTTCAGCTGATGTTAACAAGGCTAGCACATGTATCCGGGCCCCATAGAGTTATAACAACGTAAACTTGAACGATAATAATAGGTTGACTATATATTCCGTTTAGCTGTATATTGTAATTAGATTGTAAACTTACTCACATAAATTAGTTAACCTATGCGGCGTTAAGTATCGCTGAGAGGAGACGTGTATGAAGCAGTTAGGTATTTCTATAATTGGAACCGATACAGATGTAGGCAAGACGTTTGTGACAGGGTTGTTAGGGGCTATGGCTGTTGATGATGGCTTTGCGGTTGGTATGGTTAAACCGGTGTCCTCCAGCGCAGTACCTTTTCCTGAATGTGTAACGATGGATGAGGATAATTATAATGTGGATCTTGAAAGCAAGGATGCTACATATTTGATGCGTTCCGCTGGCATTCCTGAGTCGCGCCGTCACGAGGTTAATCCATATGCTATTGCTGGAGATTTTTCTCCTCGTCTGGCAGCAGAATTGGCTGGTATAGAAATCAATTATGATGGTGTAGTAGCTCATACATTAGATGTTGTTAATCGCTATGATCTAACCTTTGTAGAAGGTGCTGGTGGTATTACAACACCTCTTTACGGCGATAAAACATTCACGGATTTAATGAAAGATATTAAATTACCGGCCATCGTTGTAGCTGATGGACGGTTGGGCTCCATTAATCGCGCTATTTTAACTTGTGAATACGCGAAGATGCATGGTATTGAGGTGAAAGCTATCATTGTCAATGATACGACTGCAGTGGATCCGTTCTTGTTGAAAACAAATGTGGAAGACATGGAACGATATACAGGTATTCCTGTAGTGGCTGTAGTACCGCCATACCAAGGCCCGGATATCCAAAAGGTTCAGCTAGGTTGGGCTCGGTCCTTTGTGGACTCTAAGAAGGTGTGGAATACAGTATTAGGCATATAGTAGTTAGATATTGTAATTTAATCTGGACTATTCATTTATATTAATAGATTGTTATAGTAGTAGATTGTTATAGTAGTAGATTGTTATAGTAGTAGAGCTTTATAGGGATAGGGAATTATAGTTTGTAAAATTGTACGTATGAGGTGACGAAATGGCAGAGAAACAGCTTTCACAAGCAGCACAATGGGATCATGAGTTTGTATGGCATCCATTTACACAAATGCAAGATTGGTTGGCACAAGAACCAGTAGTAATCGAACGTGGTGAGGGGGTATACCTCATCGATGAGAACGGTAAAAAGTATTATGACGGCGTGTCCTCCTTATGGGTTAATATTCATGGTCATAATCATCCTGTATTAAATCAAGCATTGAAGGAACAAGTGGATAAAATTGCTCATAGCACATTGCTCGGTCTTGTAAGCCCACCATCTGCACAGTTGTGTAAAGAATTAGTAGAGCTCGCTCCAGACGGTTTAAATAAAGTATTTGTCTGATGATGGTAGTACAGCTATTGAAGTTGCTATTAAGATGGCTTACCAATATCGCCAACTAGTGGGACAAACGAAAAAGACTAAATTTATCGCCCTTAATGCAGGCTACCATGGGGATACATTAGGTACTGTATCTGTAGGTGGTATTCAATTATTCCACCAAGTGTTCCATAATCTATTATTCAAACCTTTGACATTACCAAGCCCTGGCGTATATCGCGACGTAGCGGATCGAGATAAAGCCTTCGATGAGTCTTTGGCTGAATTAGAACGCATCCTTAATGAAGAGGGTGATGAAATCACAGCTCTTGTTATGGAACCATTGGTTCAAGCTGCAGCAGGCATGCTCGTCATGCCTCATGGCTATTTGAAACGGGTTCGTGAATTGACTGCGAAACATGACGTATTTCTCATTGTCGATGAAGTAGCCACAGGTTTTGGTCGTACTGGTAAATTCTTTGCCTGCGAACACGAAGATGTGGCTCCAGACTTTATGACCTTATCAAAAGGTATTACTGGTGGTTATATGCCTCTAGCTGCCACATTGACTACACAACGCATATTTGATGCATTCCTTGGCACCTTTGAAGAAAAGAAAACATTCTATCATGGTCACTCCTACACAGGTAATGCCTTAGCTTGTGCGGTTGCATTGGCTTCGTTGAAAGTTTTCCGCGAAGAGAAGGTCATCGAAGGCTTGCCTAAAAAAATCGAGGCTTTCACCAATGCATTAAAACCTATTGAAAAATTAAAACATGTGAAAGAGGTTCGTCAACGAGGCCTCATTGTAGGTATTGAACTTGAAAAAGATGTGGCCACTCATGAAGCATATCGTCCAAATGATGCGGTAGGGGCTAAGGTGGCTATTCTTGCTCGTGAACAAGGCCTTATTTGCCGTCCTATCGGCGATGTAGTAATTCTCATGCCTCCATTGGCGTCCACTGTGGAACAATTAGAGGATATGGTTCGCATCGTTGGTGAAAGTATCCAACGAGCTACCGAAGAAGAGGGGATTCTCGAAGATTTACGGCCAATTATTCTATAAAAATTTATGCCTAAGTATTTTATAAAGAGTTAGGTCAAAAGTAAAAGCTATATATGTTGTGATGCTACGTGAGTAGAGTCATCGACATATATAGCTTTTTATATTTATTATGATGTTTTAGTTATGTCTTTAAACTATAGACTATACATTGTGAAAATTCGATGATATTTCTGCATATCTATGATACTATATATGTATAAAGGAGGTCATCGTATGGACATTTATGTAATTATGCAAGTTATTATTTTATTTGGTGCTATCTTCCTTGGTGTTCGCCTCGGTGGTATGGGCATCGGATACGCTGGCGGCCTTGGGGTAGTATTGTTAAGCCTTGGTATGGGTATGTTCCCTGGACAGATTCCTTGGGATGTAATTCTCATCATCATGTCTGCTATCGCTGCCATCTGTGCCTTACAGTTAGCCGGCGGTCTTGATTATTTGGTGCGTATTGCGGAAAATATTTTGCGCAAAAACCCTAAACACATTAACTATTTAGCGCCAACAGTAACGTATTTCTTAACTCTGTTGGCTGGTACTGGTCATACAGCATTTTCTATGATTCCGGTAATCGTAGAGGTGGCAAAAAGTGAAAATATTAAGCCATCTGTACCATTATCCATCGCCGTTGTAGCGAGCCAAATCGCTATTACAGCGAGCCCAGTATCTGCAGCAGTTGTTGCTATGAGTGGTTTCCTTGAACCATTTGGTGTAAACTACCCAACATTACTTGCTATTTGTATTTCTACAACATTCGTAGCGGTTATGATTACTGCCTTTGTTATGTCTACATTTGCGAATAATGATTTGTCTTCTGATCCAGTATACCAAGAACGTTTGGCAGCAGGTCACGTAGTACCACCTCGTGAAAAGAGCGCTGATTTCCACTTAAAACCAGGTGCGAAAACTTCTGTATTGATTTTCTTGATTGGTATTATCTGTATCGTATTCTACGCAACTGCAATTTCCAAAAATATTGGTCTTATTAAACCAGTTATCTTTGGCCGAAATGATGCGATCATCGGCTTCATGATGGTTATTGCAGCAGCTATTACTTACTTCTGTAAAATTGATACAGCACAACTTGTTAACACTAGCACATTCAAATCCGGTTTATCCGCTTGCGTCTGTGTATTAGGCGTAGCTTGGTTGGGTGATACTTTCGTAAAAGGTCATATCCCTGAAATCAAAGCTCTTGCTTCTAGCATGGTAACGGCATATCCGTTCTTGTTAGCGGTAGCATTCTTCTTTGCAAGTACATTGTTGTATAGCCAAGCGGCAACTACACAAGCATTGGTACCAGCCGTAATCTTGGCTCTTGGTATTACACCTGAGAATACAGGATCCGTATATATTATTATCGCATCCTTCGCAGCTGTATCTGCACTCTTCGTATTGCCTACATACCCTACACTCTTGGGGGCTGTACAAATGGACGATACCGGCTCTACACGAATCGGTAAACTCGTATTTAACCATCCGTTCTTTATCCCTGGCGTACTATCCATTGCTATCGCAGTAGCACTTGGCTTTGTAGTAGCTCCATTGATGCTGTAGTTGGTAAAAGCTAAATAAGGCTAATTCAAACATATTCAAATAAGAAAAGGGCGTAACTTTAAAAGTTACGTCCTTTTTGTTCGATCTATTTAGAGAGTTTTTATTAACCTTTATTCTCATAATCCTTACATGTTCCGGCAATTTCCAAATGATGCTCCGTCACTGTAAAGCCTGCATCAATTAATTCT
>BNJU01005556.1_pt1 | contig 42676 bp, 37 predicted proteins | sample 8539281 | NCBI WGS metagenome assembly BNJU01 (sample SAMD00202456, study PRJDB9452) | human saliva metagenome | isolation source: human saliva | place: Japan
TGCTAGTTGGTTCTATGATCATTTGATTGTTTTTCAGTTTTTCCTTTTTAGTCACATGCTACAGGGCTTCGCTACTAGCTTGCTCGAAGTTTGTGAAACTGATTCAGCTGGTGTAGCACTACTCATGAGTTGGTGCTACAGATTTCACTTTGATTCAAAAGACCAGATTCCTTGTATCCTCTGCCTTGATTCTCTTTTGCAAACAACTAAAGTTTAGGAACTGTATTATTATTCACTTCGTCAGTACAACGTTTCCTTCCACATGTTATCAAATAGGATCAATACAGAAGCAACTCATAGTGTACTTTCTAATAGAAAAACGTTCTTTAGAATCAGAGAATATATATCCTTTGGTTTCCCCAGTTGCATTATAGTAATGATATTATATCATATTTCTTTCAACAACAAGCGTCTCATATTTTAAAATCATTTTCAACACTGAGAAGTTCCTTAAAATATTCCACATATGACTTATAATAACTCAATAATACTACTTTATATGAATTTAATTTACATTTCAGTTAATTTATGCTTTAAGATAGATATTTCCCCACTGTCCTATAGATTTGTCTTGTTTTTAAAATATTTGTATTAAGATTTTTAAAATTAATTTTGAATCTAATATCGACATTCACCATTACTTTTAATATAAATACCTTTCACCAATTTAATTCTGGATCGGGAGTAAAAATCTTGATTTTAAGTAGTGGTTAATAAAATGATAGAGAAAACATTCAATTCGTTACACATATAGTAAAAATATCTCAAAAATTGTATAGCGGTTGTCTTTCTGGCGATGATAGGTTTGATGAACTCTCTTTATATAGATATAAAATCTTTCTACCTAGCAAGATAGTAGTAACTCACTCATCACGAGCACTGCTAATTATACACAAATATATCTGAACCTCTGACTATTTAATACCTTTAACGATTACATAAAGTTGCTCAGTTTATTTTTATAACTTGAAGTCTCATCTATTAAATCTAAGTAAAAGCTCACAATCAAGGCTTTTCATTTCACTTTGTTACAGGTTTTTATGTTTTTACCAGCAGGTACATACACGCAAAGAACTAACTATTGCACATCTTCCATCGCTCACATATCCTTCTACATCTTCAACCTCTACAAACGAAGGATCAAGGTGACACAAGCGCCAACTCGGCGCCTCGTTTTCGAGACAACGTTTCATCGTCTTCACTTCAGAAAAGCCTCTGTCGACTTTCATATCCACTGCGCTCTAAGAAGTCTTTTGCCTTGCAGAAGTTTGCTTCTCTGGCTTCGACATAGCTTTCACTCATCGTTGTTAACGACATACGCGCTCGACTTTTGATCAACCCCGATCATATCGCTGACGGATAGATTCAATCTCTTTTCCAAATAATGTCCACATTTCTCAGAATTAAAACGAAAATCTAGATAAAAGGGACAATATTTCCAGTGAAGACAATTTCCATATAATCCGGCAAGTGCTTTAGATTACATACTCTACTTCAAAAACAATCTTCTTGTTTAAAAAGTATATCCCGGGATTTGAGCTGCAAAGGCCTCCCTCTTCTAAAGAATCAAACATGATCTAAATCCATTTTGATAATCACCTTGTATAAATCCATAAAGCATCGATCATCCTCAAATCTTAACTGTTTTAGTTAATTCTGGATCATTTTACGTTATTACTCATTCTCAGGTGGTACTACTGTTGAAAAATAAAAAGTAAGACATTAAATTTGTCAAATCTCCTTCTTAAACTTTAATTATAACCTTCACAAAACGATCTCTTGTTACCACTTCACCTGGATATTTCCTAGAAGTTCATAAATTTCAATTGGTCTAATCCTTCTTCCAAATCTTGAAGGAATGGACTCGCATAGCCCTCATCTCACCTATGATTGTTTTTAATAAAACTCCGTATATAGAATCTTAGTTAATAGATTATAGGTACTCTTCATATATTTATCTCCACATAATTTGGATTAATTAGCAGCTATTTGACAAAACATGATCCTCACAGTTTGACTTAATTTTAGAAAAGAGGCCATGTAACAAACTAAGCCCAGCCTCTTAGATAATCATTTTCTTTGTAGCAAATAATGTATGCTTTGATGAAATCATCTACCCACGACAGAGAGCACTGAACACTCAAAACAACTTCATCAGTTTTGCCATTCCTACACTCTTCGTCTGTCTTTCAGGAGAGTATAGGTATACAGTATGAATAGGTGTTCAGCCTCCAAGTCCAGATCCATACTGATATTTTTCTGATTTGATATTGATTGTTTTGTTCTAATCGAGTCTCCAGTCGTTTTTAAAGCCCCTCGATTGTATATCTCCTGAACCAGCAACTACCTCCTTTCTAGGTTTTCTCCAGTTATTGGATTGAAAGTCACAAGATTCTGTCCATTAATTTTAGTTTTGAACAGTATAAATGAACAATAGCTTTTATCACTATTATCACTCAAGTCTAACAGCTCTTCTATTACCATTTCCAGCAATCATAAAACAACAAATAGCAGAAAGCTCAAAAACAACAAATCCTACGATAATTATACATTGTATTCATCATCTATCTCTATGTTTTCTTTACTTTTTAACTACATATATAGCACAATCATTGAACAAAGCAAAAAGATATACATCTAAATGCAATTGTTTTGGGACTTCTCTCAACTCTTTTGTCACTTTTTAAACTAGCTCTTCTGAAGCATTTTTATTGATATTAAGCAAACGAGAACACTAGAATAAATCTTTTATCAATAATTTTATATAGTGTTATGCTCAGACCTTACGTCATGATGTATAATATATATTAGGAGGAGAATGATGCAAAACAATCAACCAAAGGGTTTATGACAGTTGGGAGAAGCTGCCAAGAAAATGAGTTACAGTCCGAACTCTACAATACTACGATAAAGAAGGGTAATTGCTCTCGCCTGTGAGAAAGTGAGGAGGACGGTATTTTATACTGGGATAAAGATCTAGTTATGCTTCATCAGATTATATCCTTGAAATCACTTGGTTTTTCCTTAGGACATAAAGGGGTTTGAACTCTTTGAAAACACCTGATGATGTCGCAAATGCTCTACCTGAGCAGCGGATGCTATACGTATAAATATTAAACAACTTAGGATTCTTTGGCCGCAATAGAACAGTTAAAACAGAAGTTTTACAGATGCAAACGTTAATTTTGGAAGTATGCTGATATTAGTTAATCTACAGATGAAGAATGAGTCATACTTTTAATTAAGCGCTTTACGATGATACTGGACCGCATACAGCTCGATTTGACAAGAAAAGCGGATCAGACTTTCATGGACAGATTTAATCACTCTAGCGATGAAATTGTGCAGCTCCAAAAAGAAAAGGTACCAGCTGAAAGCGAACAATGCCAACAAGTTGTTCAAGAATACTGAGGGCTTGATTATGGAGTTTTACAAATGGAGATATGACCATAGCTTTCAGTTGATGAAGTCGGTATATTGATACCGCTACTAACGCTTGGAGGAAAAGCAAAAATCGTTAACTCATATTTAGAGCCAGCTCATAGTCTATTTTTCAAGACTCTAGCAATCCCTTGAGGAGATGTAACCATGAAAATACGCAAAGAGTTCAGAACTAAATAAAAATTATAGCTGTCATAAGATCTTAAAAAGGTCTTAATTTTCAAATCGTAAAAGGAGAAAATTTTCGCTTTACTCGGTGTGAATGGAGCTGGGAAAACAACAACACTTGAATGTATCGAAGGACTGAGAAAATATGATGGAGTGTACTATTGTAAACGGCAAAATGGAATTCAACTGCAGTCATCTTCTTTTGCCTCATATCAAACCATGGAAGCGATAAAGCTCTTTTGCATGGAATCATACAAAAATTGATGATGATATGCTTAGCCTGAAATAAAGAATTAGAAGTTGCATACTCCGCAATTATCCACGGACAGAAGACTACATCCCGTCTCTTTGCACTTATCAGCAATCCCAGTATTATTTCCTCGAGGAACCGACAGCGGGAATTTTGATGTTGAAGCAAGACTATCTTCCACGAACACATACGGAATCTCAAATCGCAAGCAAAACAATCATTTTTGAAGTCATGATATGGCTGAAGTTGAGACCTTATGTGATCGCACTGTTTAATAGAACAGTGGAAGATTGTCTTTTGTGGCACTCTTCAGAACTGACAGATAGGTTGAAAGAAGATACTATATCTATTTAAAGACTCGCGAGGAGTGAAGTCTTTTGAAACGACTACGTTGAGGATACCTTAATTTCTATTTATTGAATGAAAGCGCACCAAATATTGTATTGGGTTGATCGTGGCAACCCTTGGAACAGCATCATAAAAATGGCAAGGAGGGAATCAGAATGAACTGTTTTCTATATAGTTTAGTATTACAGTGGAAATTAGATATGCAAAGCTAAATCCTCTTTGCTTATCTATATTGTAACGCTTAGTTTTCTTCTAATCATGGGTATTTTACTTCTGTTATTCTGAAATGGAGCTTTATGCTGCCTGCAATCTATGATAGTCATGAGTGTCTCAATGAGCCTTTCTTGGCTTGCCATCTTCATTGGTTGATTTATGGAAGCGACATTAAAAAGATTTATAATGCTAATGGTGTCCCGTATTTATTTTAGGGATTGGTGACCATACTTTCAGCCTTTTGTCCATTTGATGATGACCTGTATACGATCCTCTACTGCCCCTATTTTATTTAAAGCAAGTCTACCGACTCAACTTCCGATTTTTACTTTCATCACCATCTATATTATTGTATCATTGAGTATTGGATGTACTAGGGACCTACTTTAAAAACCAGTAAAGCTGACCATGTTGGCTCAACTGTATTTTTGCCTTCAATTTATGCTTTCGGGATTATGTTCCAATTAGTTTACTGCCTGATTTTTTCAAGCATAGGCCATGTTTTCCGGCTTATTGGGGATCACAGATTGATGCTAGAGAATGGTTTTAGTATTGACCTGTGGTATATGATTTTTATATTTTTGTAACAGCAGTCATGATAGGTGTCTTACTACTGAATAGCAAAAATTTGAATAAATAGCTTTAATAAAGCAAAATGGATCAATTTCCGCATTAATTTAAAAGCAAAAAGCGACGACATTTTGTTATCTCGTCGCTTTACTATTTTCAGGGTCAAGCTCATGACTTGGTTAAGTTTCGTTTCGCCTTTTCTTTCTCAAAAGGTGATAATTCTTTATCCTAGTAGTGCTCAAATTCCTTAATCTTATTTTTCAGAGTTTGATATTGACTCAGTTAGTATCTGTTATGACATTGAAAACTTCTTTCTCCCATCGTCCCGCAGGCACCTCTTTCAAAGGCTCATCTAGATAGCTAGAGCCTTGTCCTTCATCCACTCAGGAATTCCATGTAGCTGCCCATACGCACTATATGATTGCTGCAAGAGTGTCGTTGTCCCCACTAAGAGAAATCGCATTTTCGAATCGCATCTTCAAAATCTGTACTGTTTCTAGAAGGCAACGATTACTCGAGGAACGTATCCTGACACGTTTCATTGAAACGGTATGTGGGACGAAATTTCATCCAGCGTTTTAGAAAGGTCTATATCCATACTCTTTCTCGATATGTTCCTTGATGCGTCTTTTTAATCTCCGCAGGTTGTCATCACCACTCAAAGGAAACAGCACATATAAATTGCATCCGCCGTGGCATACCTTGATTCCTTCTGGATGGTTATGCGTCACCTCTGAGGAAAGTTGGCCAGACGTTTTCCCTCGGACGGCAACTCGCTTGTTTCAGCCTCCATCACCCAAGCGCACGGAGAAACGCATCGCAGACCCATTCCCAAAACTATTGTGAGGCTCACGATTGTCGGTCATAAGCCACCGGTTAAACCTAGCACCGTAATCCGCGTTTGACTACATTCTGCCGTACTTCTTCATGGCATCGATGAAGTCATCCTTCTGTCGCCATTCATGATTTGCTTCAGCCACAGCACAGGTCATCACCGTGTCATCTGTGAAAAAGCAGTCATCCTAAACAAGGAAAATCCTTCGTTTAATATTGTTCCATTCATAAACCGAACCAACAATATCTCCAACTATTGCTCCTAGCATGGTATTCTCCTTATCAAACTATTAGTTTGAGACTGACATTTCTACTTGTGTCATACTCATCTATTTTATCAGCATATTCAGTCAAAAAGTGAATAAATTTTTCATTACTTTGAATTTCTAAACTCTTTCCAAAAGAATAGAAGCTACTAGTTTATTAGAGCAGTTGGCACTATTTTCTGTCCCGCATGAAAACTTTTAGAAATTGATTTCACTGACAAACTGAATGATCATACTTTGGCATAATCTCAATTTCCATAATAGACTTTTAGTATATCTTGGATTGTGAAATTCAAATTACTTTTCTGCTTTTCTCGACAGTGGCCATAGTAGCAGTAATCAGGGCAGGACCTGCAAAAGTTGAGAAATATTCTAAAAGGTTTGCAAATAAAGGAGAATCCATATTCATGAGGCGTATCTAAAGTAACGACTTCTCTGCTTTTTTCCTTTTGACTGATGATTTTTAATCAAATTCCCCTTGAAGTACTGCTCAATAACATCATTGAGTTCCTGTTTTGTACCTTATATTCAAGTCCCCATGACCCATATTCAGAAAGTTCATCCCTGATACTAAATAGTATTTATTAAATTCATCAAAGGATGATACCTTATTGAACTCAGGTCTGCTTCCCATCAATACTTTTTACTCTTAAAAACCAGTTTAGGTTTCATTTTAAATAATGGAGTTTAGTTTCTTTATTTTGAGGATTAGCTACATTTCATAACAAGCTTACACATTCAGCGTTTCGAATCATCGTATCATCCGTGAAAAACAATCTCACGAAATAAAGGAAAACCCTTCGTTTTGATATTATTCCATTGCAAACTGAACCTACACATCTCCAATAACTGCTCCTAGCATAGATTCTCCTTGTAAAGATATCGAAATTTGACCATCAACTATAGTTTTAAAATTATCTATTAACGAATTTTGTATAATTTGATAGGTATTCATCTAATCAAATTATAATTAAAAACTTTTGAGTTCCACTATGTACTACATCTTCTATGTATACCTAAAATGGAAGTACACCAGCCATCAGCCCTTGAGCAATAAAACATCTATTATTTTGGAAAATCTGAAAAATAGGTTTCGCTGTATAAAACTGTACAAGTTTATCAATCGGTCTTTATGTACCAATCCTTGTAAACATAGTCCATATTATATATCAATAAAAGGGCTCGTCCATCTTGGCTATAGCCCTTAGAAAGTTATCGAAAATGCATCTCTATAACCAATAACTTTATCATTCTTATTTGAATTGTTCCCCTTTCTATATTGTCTCAAAATCAATAAGTCGCGTATATTTCATGAGTTTAGATAAGGATTTTTCTGATAGTTTCTGACTATGTTCAAAAACGATCATTCCAGTATTCCCACACTCTTGGTAGGACAGTCTCAGAGTTCATCAGATTACACTCAAAAATAACCAAAAATTTCACAACTACAATGAATAATAAAATTCAAATTTGGGAAAAATATTCCTAGTCCATGTCATCTTATCTCTCCCGATTCTAAGTATGCTAGGAAAAATTGTTCAAAACTTACAAATCTACTCTTTAGCCTATTTTAATTTCAGTGTATAATGCTAAAATATCTCTGACGGCAAAGCCTTTGTTTTCAATACTTTCTCAAAGTTCTTTTGTTATAAGATTTTTACGCTTTTACCAGCAAAGCTACACACTCATGTGGTTCGGACTTACCGTATCGTCAGTGAAAAACAATCCTCACGAAATAATGGAAGTCTTCGTTTAATAGTTGTCCCATTCTGTAAACAGAGCCAACAATGTCTCCAACTGTATTGCCCCTAGCATCTGATTCCTCCTTACAGCATTTCAGATTTCCAATGGATCACTCTTTAAAAACGGCTCAACCAAATTGATCCATTCTTGAGGCAGATAAGCTGATAACAGCCGTGGTTATAGCCCTTAGCTTCATACAAGATCGTGTTTTGGATGATTTGTTGAAATAATTTTGTGATGCTTCCACACAGTTCAATTCTTTCACCGTAGATATACAGAACCTGCGCCTTGCTAGCAGAAATCTTATCCTTGTAGCTAGTAACGCCCCATATAGGTTTGTAAATAGTCACTAATGTTTTGATAGCGTCTTTGGCAGATCCTCCAACATAAGCTTTTTATTTCCTCTGGATAAGCCAGTTTAGGATAGAGTTTTGTTCATCATGCTTAACTGAAGTTTGCAAGAAAATTTACTGAACATCAGTTTACCAAATAGAGACTACTAGAAAGATGCTGATTTTAGCTAACCTTGGTTGAGGAATGCAGAGCTTTCCGTCTATGATGGCCTTCTCAGCAATTTCACTGTCTAGAGACAAAAAGCTCCATAGCAATTTGACCACCAAGTGAAACGCCACCGATTGCAAACAACTTTCCCACCACAGTTTGCTTTGATATAGTCTAGATTTCCAAAGCAGAATCTTCAGTAGAAACATAACTAGTTGATATTCTTCATCGTGGCCATTCAAAGGTGGGTAGAATGACATCGGTATTCTTCTCACTAAGATCCGTGCTTGACGAAGATAATTCCACCAAGAACTTCCACCACCATGTATCAGTAAAGATAGAGGCAAATTCTTATCACCAAATTCATGGAATTTCATGTTTAAACTCCTTACTGTAGAACTTTCAATAGCTACGTCCTTGTTTAATCTGTTTAAAGAAGCAGTGATCTAAATACATCAATCGGTACTTTCGATAATAGTTAAGCTGATCAAAATTTAAAATATTTTTCCTTACTAATTCTATTACTCGCCAATATTGTATAAATTAAATAAGCAATAAAAATAACATAGTGGCTAGTCTTACAACTTACTACTTTTCATATGATCATTTATAAATGTCTTTCCAGCCACTCGATCTTTTTAAAAATCCTTATTGTTATTTGTGTTCATTTCGATAGAGTCTTGAGAAGAAGCTTTTGTAAATACTTAGATACTGCTCCAGACTTGGAAGACGAAAAGTGATGCCTTCAATGTGAATAAGCTCTATATCCGATTCCGAAACTCCTGCAAAATCAAGTAAGGAATCGATACTTCCAAATTCAACACTCACTCTATCCTTTTGGAATTCATGCTCATGAATATCTATTAAGACGTAGCCCTAAGTCTTTCAACACTTTCATTATCTTGTCCCAGTCATAAATTCTGAGATGATCAGGTGCTTCCCAACCTCTAGGGTCACCAGGCACATGAATGTCAATGTCAGACGGCCCCCAATTTTCTTTCGTTCTAAACTCCAATCCCAAAGAACCCATCAGTGTCGGTGTAATTCCGACTCGATTTAAATGGAAACAAATGGTTTTAAATTCTTCAAATAAGAGACTCATGTTTACTCTAAACCTTTCATCTAAATGTTCGTTATTTCTACTTTATTACCTTGAACAAAATCATCTTCATTTTTCTAGAGTATATCCAGTTTATTTTTGGATACAAATTCTTTCCTTACTAATTCTATTACTCGCCAATATTGTATAAATCAAATAAACCAATAAAAATGATAATAAAAATAAGATTAATTTTTAACACAAAATAGAGATTTAACAAATTTGCGAACGCATGAAATAATATACAGTAACCCACAGATTTCGTTTGACGGTAAAGAAGTCCCTAAAAGCAAAACTTAAAAATAATGTATATATAAAAATAAAAATGAAAGAAATCATGATGACTTTCTCCAACTATAAACCATAAAGGCAGATGCCATATTCCCCAGATTAGATCCTACAATCAAATTAGATTGCCAATATGTATATTTTTTATCAAGTAATGGTTGTAATATTCCTCTCCATCCTAATTCTTCATGTCACCACCAAAAAAATTAGTTGTATAAAGAATAATGGCATCAGATAAATTGATACTCCGTTTAATTCTAAGGAAGATACAGAAAATAGTATCAAAATTGCTAACAAATGAATAATGAAATAAATACTACTATTTTCTTTCTTACTAAATAGAAAATATTTAAATTTTTATATTATTCCTTTTCAAATAAAAGCCACTTGCAATAGCTGGTCCAAGTGCACCTACTATATGTAATGTTCTTCCTATAATTGTTTCTAATCCCAAAAATATGAGATTGAGTAAATACGGCAAGAAAGCCCCAAAGCTATATAAGTAATTCCAAATGTAAAACAAAGATAATTTTTTAAATTCCTTTTATCAATTTCTGTCATTATATATTCCATATCTTAATCATATTGTAGATGCAACATTTAATACATACTCCTATAGAATATATTGTATCAAGAAAAGCTTTCTACCTGTTCTACTAAATCTAAAAACAAGTTCCGAAAAAGTTCTCGCAATTTCCTCAAGGTCAGCATAGTCATTGTTATATCCACGAACCTTACCGCTTTCAGGTCTATAAATACGATGCTTCCATCACCTAAACCTCCTGATAGGAAACACTGGGCCGTGTTCACATTCACTCATATACTCCTCGTATGCATCTTCAAAGTATGTATAGTTTCCTCCAACTCCTTCAAGTCAAAAATCCATGGTTCTACCAAATAGCAACCACCTAGGTTAAGTAGCAGCCAGCGGTACTCTGCTGGTATGGAGGCATAACTTTGCTTCAAACTTTTTTTATATCCTCCTCTGACTCCGGTCGAATACCGTCTGTGAAGGCACTCGTTTCATAAGCTATCCCAATTCTATCAAAGTGTTTTTCCAAATCAACATTACACATTTTGCCCTCCTAGTAACTTCAATTTACTCATAGAAATCCTTTCATTTCAATATTTTTTATAAAGTTTTAAACTCTTTTTAACAGTAGAACTTCGTCATCACTGTAGCCTACTACCAATCTAACTTCACTTTCGCTCATTCTCTTGGGAAGACCTTATATGAACTCTACATCTTCCCACAAAACCTTTCATTTCAATAGAATAATTAAGCAATAGGTACAACCCTTGACAGAAAACAATTGTCTCACAATGTATGCGCTAGTAAACTTCTATATTATAGAACGAAAGGGATAGAGTTAATGTTTTAAAACTTAAACTTTAGAATGAAAAATATTTTTCTTTTTCTTACCCTACAGTATCCGTACAAATTTTATAGGCTTCATCTCATAAAAACTTGTACCTTGCTAAATTCAACAAACTGAAGCTTGTTTGTCTCATTTAGCTTTCTTGGGTTTCTTTTTCTGGCAGTTCCGCATACATACCTTTCAGTAGTTCAGTAATCAAATCCATATCCTCAAATCTGTCGAATGCATACATCAATGTCTTTGAACCCTCATACGGATAACGCAATTCTGAGTCTGCAAGAAGTTTGTCCGATGTCGGCGTTCTCTTTAAAAATAGTTCATTATCGCAAATGTCACCTATCAGCTTACCGTTAAAAATATATAAGGTAGCCGCCCATCATGGATCTTATGACAATATCACCTGCTGCAGAAAAAATCTCACGAACAAATTCATTAAATTCATTCACTATGATTACCTCCTTCAAAATCAAATATTCCTTACTTTATGGCAAACTCTTTCCCTATTTATCCTCAAAATTTCAGCAATCCATTTTTCATCAAATTGAAAAATTCGGTCCCCATGAAAACTTCCCAATAGTATCCATCTAAATCCGAAAAATATGCGTGATATCCACCCCAAAAAACTTCCTGTGGCTCTTTTACAATTTTTCCACCTGCTTTTCTTACTAATGCAATTACAGTCTCTACATCTTCTTTATGTTCAACATTGTAGGCTAATGTAATTCCTGAAAATCCATTCCCTTTTGGTGGATTATTTTCATCAATATCTTTTGCTAATTGTTCCAAAGGAAATAGTTCAAACTTTGTTCCCGGAGTATCAAAAAGCATACTGACGGATTATTTTTCTCTGCAATCAGTCTTATATCCTAAACCATCTCTATAAAAACTTTATTGACCTTTCCATATCTTTCACACCTAAACAAAACAAATAGATTAGTTACTCACTTGCCATTAATTGTTTATATTAAGTATTGATAAAGAAAAATTTCATAATTGCAATTTCTTATTGCAGAGTTACAAAACTATTAGATAACGAATTAAATTACTGAACAAACTGTTTTCCTTTATCTAAAGACTCTTTGAATTTAAAACAAGAATTTGATACTCAGTGTTGATCAACATGCTGCAAGTCTTTTTGATATTTTAGAAGAGCAAAATATGAAATCCAGTATATAGATCATTTCTCAAAATGTGGCATACATAGAATACTAACTTTTAAGATTTAGTGAAAATGCAGAAACTAGTAATGATACTAGCTTTTTGCTTTTCTCCATATTAAACCTTTTTCCTTCTAAATCTTTTTCACAACATACCTGAATTTCTATATGCTTTTTGAGCAATATTTTTTCATTTACAGCCAATATAATATGGATAATTTCTAATTTTAGTTGAATCTATGAATTCAAATATTCCATTCGAGAAATTAGAACCATATCTTGATTTCTGAAATTATCATCAATGAAAATCTCTAATGCTCATAATCGTTTTTGATAATACCGTACTCTTTAGGACCAGTGCTTTAGGTGTGCAAAAACCAATTACTTTATGGTCTTTATTACATTACTATTGGGTATCTATCCTATCTTTTTAGACTTTTCAATAATATTTTTGGGGTATCATATGTATATCATTTAAAAAGATAAGAACTTAAAGAATGGTAATGTTCAACTTCACTATACAAAGATAATCATGATAATTAATTCCTTTCTTTATGTAAGATACATAACTAAATAGGACTCTAGTATGTAGATCTTTTATGAAATATCCTATAAAAATCGGATATATTTAGATTTATTGCTTTTAATCCTTTATTTTTCATTATTAAAGTAGATAACGCTGATGCTCTTAATATAAGCTTTCTCATTTTTTACCAAAAGACATTATATAACCTAAATCACTCTAAAATTAGTAGGTTCTTTTATAATCGCAATTTTAGCACTAAAATAGAATTCTTCAATATTAGGGTAACGTATGTACCAGTGAATCATCTTTATACAGTAATCTCTCTTTTAGAAAATTAGACAATAAGTAGAATAGGCTATTTTTAGAATTGTTTTATAAATGAACTGAATGACTGAAAGATCTTATGTATTAAAACCAAACTGACAAATCCTCATCAGATACAAAATATTTCCAAGCAACTGTAAATCCATAGAGCTCCCTATATTTTTCAATCCATTCCGCATAATATGGAACTCCAACGGGTGTTTCGAGACTTCCTCTTCTAGATAAGAATATGGATGAGCCACAATACCTAAATCAATATTATCGACTTGCCAATTATAACCCTCTTTATGCTCACCTCCTAAATTATCTATTAATCTTGAACTTTCTAAATCAATATCTGAGCAGATTGTCAACGATTTAAACTTTTCAAAAATCTGGATTGAGAGGTTTTTATGTAATAAGAAGCCTCACATAGTATTCTTCATCATTATTTGGATAATGTGCGCCAATGGAAATTTTTATGGGGAACCATTAAGCTCTAACCAAAAAGTTTCCGATTAGCGTTTTTAGGATATCATAAAAGCTTTAGCTTAGAGTTTACTATCTTTTTAGCTTCTGATAAATCGCAGATAACTCCTTCACTTAATAGACTATTTTGAGTTTCTAAAATTTTTTCGTTTATAGTAGATAGTTTTCGTTCTACTTTTTTTAATTTTTCAAGAGGAAATGGCGGTTTATTGGCTTGTCTCTTTGAAAAACTTCAATAACATTGACTTCTTTTTAAATGAGATTTGTTCCCAACAGGAACTTCTATCCCAATCAAATTTCTCTATTGACTCATCAGGACAATAATACACATATTCTTTTGTCATTCGGAAAGAATCGAACATTACAAAAATTCAATTCTTTACTTGGTTTCCCATAACAACTCTGGTTCTAGGGGTCTTTTTTAAAAATAGTGTGTTTCATCACTATCCCAAAAATCTTTATACATCCATAAATTACAATAGGGGCAAAAATATTCATCATAATCGTCCAAATAACATTGATTAGCACCACATGTCTTACATATAGAATCTTCATCAATAAAACCCTCGAGTTTAACACCATTAACATACAGAGCATAATCATCCTCTGGTTCATAAACAGTTGTCTCAACGGAATGTGGCAAAACAACTCAACCAATCATCAAAGTGGCAAAAGAATTGATACTATAAATAGTAACTTCATCCCACCTCTCTTTTAGCGATTTACCATCATAAATCTTTTGCTTCAAAAGTTCATCAGCTGTCTGAAATCTTCTACCATCAGGTATGTCACATAGACTACCTAATATGGCAAGGGGATCATGTTCTGAATAACCATATACCGAAACTCTGTTATAGGATCACTTTCAAACGAGAAGCAAGTTTCGTCTATATTCTTTCTCAGCCTTAAATTCCTGAAGTAGATAATCTATATGTAATCTTGAATATCATTCCCAATTGAAGTTTTAGAGCTATAAAGGAATACCCAATTTAAAATCAGTTACCTTAAATGAAAAATAGCCATCTAACAGATGAAAATGAAGGTACTGTCTTCAAAGTATAGAGCATGAAGCCACCATTTAGATAATCACCCATATCTTTCATGAGAAATCACTAACACCTTCACACTTTAAATCCCAAACTAGTGAAGAAGAGTTTGTAAAATCACTTGAGGTTTTATCCTCTTCAATTGTTAGATATAATAATTTCTTTTTCGCTATAGAAACTGAAAGAGCTAATGATACAGTCAGTAAAATTATTTACCTTTTTAAATAATCCGAAAGTTCACTTACTTCTGTTAAATAATGTATTCTTTTAATCCCATTATCTTCTCCATTTTATTAAACTAATGATGGAGGGATACTTTTATTCCCATTAACTTATTATCTTTGGTAACAAGAACATCCCCACAGTGTTTATGGAAATAGAATCCATCTCAAATAAGTTATCAAAACCTAGATATGAGAGGTTGCTAATACTTCCCCACTAAACGAGAAAAGTCTTTACCTACAAGACTTTTTCTTACCCTCTCGTTACAAGGTTTTCTAGGCTTTTTACAAGCAAACTACACACACTCAACATGTGGAGTTAGTCATCATCTATTATATAACAAAAATGAGTGAGTTGTTGTTTTATAGAATTAAACTGTAGAATGAAAATATTTAGTAGATCACTTTTAGAAGTGTCCTGCTTGTATTATTTTCATTTAAAAGGTATAAATCCTCAACAAGGGTTACTCCGCCTGCAGAAGGACAGAAAAAGAAATGCCGCCAAATCAAAGTTTTATTTTTGAAAATTTGATTGAAAATACCCACTCTTTTTACCTGATTATTTTTAATAAAAAGAACTTACCTGTCAAACAAAACGTTAATTTATAGCATCTTTGTCTATCTTGGTTATAATGTTTATCAGAATCTGATTTGAGCATTTCTTTTGTAGCTTATCAAGACCACGATAGCGATTGGCCTTGCGCTTGGTCAGTAGGCTTTCTGGGCTTCCTTCAACGCCCCGCATAAAAGATTCTTATTGCTGAAGTTCCATGATGCTTACTGATAGACGCGCTTTGTCACAACTAGACTATGCGGTCTCTCAAACTCCTTATCTAAAGTAATTTTGGTACGTCCCTGGGAAATAAATCACGGGCGCTTAAAATATCCGTTCCTGCTGTTCCGACAATCGTATCGGCTAGCAGTACCAGTTAGTACTCATCACAAAATACGTCTTGAATTTTGAAGAGGTGAGTTATATAGAGTGCATCGCTTCTTGAGTTTTTAGCTTGTAGGCATACATTGGTTCTTCTTTGTCAGTCCTGGGTGCTTCGGTTTTACCATTTGCGGTGGATCCCAAAAGGCACTGTCCAGCGACATCAGTTTGGCGATTTCCTTATCGATGGCCGCAAGTTGTTCGTCCGACAAGGCGAGGCCATATGCCAAGTGAGGTCTTATGGTTTTCGCGTTTACAAAGATTCGATGTATTTTCACGGTCGGCACTGTAGGACGTCCCCATCGATCAAAGGGCGCTCTGAATTCGTATCGTAGTTCCCCAAATGAAATAATGCGTCCCTTATAACACAGGTCGACATGCCCCATAGCACCAAAAGCCGATCTTTTGTGACGTGAATAAACATCTCTAAGTTTGGTTCTGCATTTTCTTTGGCACGGTCGTAAATTTCAGAAGCTGTTTCGCCTTCTCCAAGTTCCAACGCATCATTGATTTTTTGTAAGGTTGCTCGAGGAATCAGTGCAGCAAACACGAGCGGCATCCACGACGCAAGCGTCTGCGAGGACTTTCTTTCAACTTCGGCCTCGAAGAACCAGCCGTCCCGAATATTGCTAATCCCAAGCCCGATGAAATAGAGCGAAAGGAAGAACATTTGCAAGTTGCCGTCGCCCCCAAGCGCAATTAAAGTGGCTACCCCAACCACTGAAAGCCAAATCATATCAAAGAGCAAGCGAAGTCGCGGACGAATTCGGTCTTTACGATAAATATAGTGGGTCACACCGCTAATGCAGCATTCATAACCCGGTTAAGTCCCATCAAGAGCTTACAATCGAAATCGGCAATGACAGGAAGAATTGGTTTCCTGCTAAAAATCCGTAAAGGAAAAATTTAGTAATATTCAGCCATAAGATGCTTTAGCCGCTGCTTACTAAACCAACGGAATAAGAAATTCCATAGTTCATAAATCCATAAGAATGTTAAAAACAAACGTAACATCAATTCTGGGACGCTTGGTCCGAATATAAGGAGCAACATCCCAACAACAAGGAACGCAATCCCTTCAAAGAGGACTTTCTCGTAATTCCTAAGTCGCTAATTTTCTTCATCAATAATACCTCCTACAGCTACCACTGAAGCAGCTTGTTCATGTTTCTCCACCCATTCTTTCACGAAACAGTAAATCACGGCAAAAATTGGTATGGAAAAATCATTCCTACTAAACCAAAGAGATTTCCACCGATTAACGCAGCGCAGCAAGGGTTAGAATCGTTGGCAAACCTACGGAACTGCCGACAACCTTCGGATAGACGACATTTCCTTCCACTATTTGAACGATCATAAAAGACGACAAGTGAAATGAGGTGCTTGAGTGGGCTTTCTGTAAAGGTGAAAAAGCATTCCAATTCCGCACGCCATAAACGGTCCGATATACGGAATGAATGAGAGTACTCCGGACAGCACCCCAACAAGTCCTGCATATGGCAGACCCCTACAGAGAGTATCCAGCAAAAATCGTAACCCCAACGATTCACGCCTCGATGATTTGACTCATCAAGAAACGGTCATACGTATCACGATGACTTCCCCAACATAAGTAATGTGCTCGATTTTTATCTTTTGGCAAGACCACATTAAGAATGCGAGGCAGTTAAACGTGCAGAGCTATTTCCTTGCGCGAAATATTAATCATGAAGAAAAATCCCCATAATTACAGAGAGACACATTTGAGAAGAGCCTGAAATACTTCGTTGTAAATCCGCCAAGGAATGTAATGACAGACGATACGATATTGCTTTTGACTTAGTGAGTCGGTAATCTGACTCACTTCACTGGATTGCATTAATTTTAGAATGTTGTACAAAAATCCGCAACCACAAATAGTAAGTGATTTACACTATCGCCCAGTTGCGACACGGTTTTTAGCAATCATCGGCGCAATAATCCAAATCAACAGCGAAATAATCAGAAGCAGAATCACAATAATGCTCAGGATTGCGACACTTCTCACAGCTTTTGCGGAAGTTTATCTTCTCCAACACTTGTTCAATTCGCTTCATTGGCGCGTTTAAAATAAATGCCAAAATCATCCCTAAAATAGCGAACTCATCCCAATAAATTCGGAAATCCATGTGAGGATGGCGCTAAAAATTCAAGACGACAAGTAACGAAACAGCCGCCAGAGCAATCATCACTGCCCAATCTTTTCTAATCTTATCCATACTATAACTCCTTTTTAATTGTTCTAGAAGCGCATTGCATCCCAATGTCATCGCGGTACGTCGCATCAAAGTCTCCTGTATACCACGGATCGGCAATATCGCGTGCAACTCCTGCCACTTCTAATAAGCGAGCCCGTTTACGTGTTCTTCCGACTTGACGAAGCCTTACCGTAACCGTTCCTTCAGAGTCACAATACTTGTTAGCATTATCCACAAGGAGAGTTACAAGTTCAAAGAGAGACTTTTCCTCGGCTTTCACATGGATATCTGGGGTAATATCCATAACGAAGGATTTGCCATCTCCGGACGACAGGTCCTTAAAGTCCTCGGCTGCATCCTCTGTAATATGGAAAAATCCATCTTGAAGAACAATGTCCGGCTGCTCCTCCAGACGAGATAAACCACAAGAGAATTAGTTAGATTGGTCAAACGTGTCACCTGGTCGTTAGTAGACTTGGTCCATTCGTTTTCTCCAGTCATGAGTTCCTGTAGCTCCGTATTAGCAGAAATAATAGCTAACGGGGTTTTCAATTCATGACCGGCATTGGTGATAAAAACGCCGTTGCTTTTCATATTCTCTTCTAGCAGTGTTTGGCAATAAGGTCACGGACTTTATGCATTGCTTTTCCTGGCTAAGTATGCGATTATCTCACTATATAGCAGCAACATGATTTCTGATGAATACTATCATCACTATATCAGGATGCCCATTAAGCGATGAGCAATAAGCATCAGAAAAGGTGAGGAAATTAAAAATAATCAGCTTATTAGTTTTAACACGGGGCTCCTCGTTACTTTTACATGTTTACAACTCCTCAATTTTAATTAAGGATAAAAATCTTGTAGTACTCTGGAATTTGTGACATTCTCATAAACACAAAAACCAAACCAGGATATAAGGCCATTCACAATCAATAATGCCCCCTTCGGTACCATTACTAGTTCCAATTTTAAATATCCTTACAAAATGACTGTAAAAAGTGATGGTGTCATCTTTGTAGGAGGCAAAGACACGCTAAATAATTTGACCATGCTTTGAGCCATGGATAGGCCTATACCAAAACCTTTAATTTCCTTGTTATTGTGAGATTCTTCGATACGATAAAGCGCTCAAAAACTTACTGTAATCGACTGTCTTACCATCTTTATAGGTATTTGACACTTCTAAGCGAAAGTCACGTTTACGTGTTCTTCCGACTTGACAGACCTTACCGTGCCGTTCCTTCAAGTCCGATGCTTGGTAGCATTATCCACGAGGAGGTTACAAGTTCAAAGAGACTTTTTCCTCGGCTTTCACATGGATATCTGGGTAATATCCATAACGAAGAGTTTGCCATCTCGGACGACAGGTCCCTTTATCATTGCCTAGGACATCTGGAAAAATTTGTCTCCATTTGCAGTGAGGGTGATAAGAGCGATAGCCGTTAAAGCAGCAGTTGAAATATAATCCTTCTCATTGTAGACCATGACACCAGGAATAGCCTTGATTACTTCGATGATCTTGTAAATATCATTGACAAAACCACAAATAATACGGATTCCAATGCTGTCACGAATTTCCCTAAAGAGCAGACTGAAAACGTCTCAGGCAAATTCTTTCTACGACACTTACACGCATGGAGTCGCTTTCCTTAATCCGTGAAATGAAATGTTCATAGAGTTTTAAAACCTGTTTCTTTTTGCTAGCAATATTAGCCACCAATAATGAGGGTCTGTTATTTCTTGTAAAATTTTGGGAGATATTGAGCATACTCCCCATAAATACTTTCGAGTTGACATATAAACCTCCTCTAATAACTTCACTTCATTATAACATAGATGGTCTTAAAAATAAGGAATGAGATTGTGACTATAACTTTTTATGCCCACAAATCCAAACTTACTTAGTCCATCATTAACAAACAAATCACCGTATCTAATCAACAGTGCTAGGCATTCCTCTCTTGAACAGCCATCAATATAATAAACATCCTTATGGGATTCCTTGATAATATTCTTTGCTATCACTTTTCTCTATCAACACTGACAGGCAATTCCAAAATAAAAAAACAAAGGGCTCATCATGAATCGCAATAAAGTGTTGAAAAAAACCTCTAATATTTTTCTGCGTGTACATTCGCTCATCAAATGATGTTCAGTTAACTTTGTAAATGATTCAAACAGGTTTTCTACCAAAGCTAACTTGGTGACCTTTTTACTAAATTCAACATTATGCGTCCTCCAGAGAATTTAAATATATATACATTTATAATCTCATTATACCATTAAAACACTGAAAAAGACTGCAACTTCCCAGTCACAGTCTCTTATAAATCACCTCAGTTCCTTCAAGGAAAGTTACTACAATTTGTCCAGCTTCTGAAATAAATTGATAGCATGTCAGACTATAGTATCTAGAAAACCAGCTTGAACTATACTCGAGTTCTTACCCTCTATTCGATTAGAAAGCTACCTTCACGCTTTTAATTATTCATTTCGTTCACTTTTAAGAGCAGAGAAACACTCTCAGCGGTTCGCTGTAACCGTATCGTTTCGTCGTAAACTCCTTACTCTACGACAGCTATCGCATGGGCGGAACATCTCCTTCTACTTCGCTGATGCCTCAGCTCGTACAAACAGTGATACTCGCCTCAACGTGGTGCGTCTGCGGGAAAAAGATCAACCAGCTGGACCTTCTTCAATTCATGGCCCAACTCTTGATGAGTTTGATATCACGCGCATGGTGGCGACGTTACAGGAGATATAGGCAATGCGGTCAGCTCCTGTTTGGGTACTTGCTTTGATAAAGCTTTCGGTCAAGCCCTTGCGTGGTGGGTCGACTAGGATAACAGTTGGCTGGATGCCTTCCTTGAGCCAATTCTTTCATGGCATTTTCTGCTGTATCCACAGACATCAGTGAGCATTGCTGATACCGTTCAATTCTGCATTCTTCTGGCTATTCTCTACTGCTTGGGAATGACCTCTACTCCATAAACTTCGTAACATGTAGCAGCTGATAAGCCAATGGTTCCAATTCCTGAGTATGCATCAATGCCACATCCTCTTCTCTTAACTCCCGCAAAGTCAATAGCTGTCTGATAGAGTTTCTCTGCCATTTCAGTATTGACCTGATAAAAGGCTGGTCCAGAGATTTGGAAGCTATTCCCCAACATTTGGTCGGTAATATAGTCTTGACCGTGAGAGTACGCCATTCTTTCCCGTAAATCGCATTGGTGTTTTGGTCATTGATATTCTGCATGACAGACACAATCTCTGGGAACTGCTTGATGACTTGTTCAATCAACTGTTCAACTCGGAAAATTTTAGGACGAGTTGTCACTAAGATAACCATAATTTGACCTGAATGATGGCCACGACGAACAACAGAGGTTACGAATCAACCAGATTGTTCCTTCTCATCATAGGGTTTTAAGTCATAACGACGAAGCAAATCACGTAAAGCTAGAATAACTTGGTCAATGACTGGATCCTGAATATAAAAATCTTCCAAGGGCATAAGGTCATGAGAATTCTTACGGAAGAAACCAGTCTCTAGAACACCATTAACGCGACGAACAGGGACCTGTGCCTTGTTACGATACTTGATTGGATGTTCCATGCCAGAGTATCTAGCAACCTCTACATCCCTGATTCCAACAATCTTATAAAAACTGTCTTTTTACTTGTTTGGTTTTAAACTTAAGTTGCTCTGGGTAGACTAAGTGACCCTAGGTCAGCAATTCCCGAACACTAGTAAAGCAAATCTAAGTCTTGGTTACGATGTGGGATTGCGTCAGGTATTCCTCAACCTTACCAAAGCCAATCTTCTTGTTGACTTTAAGGACACGCATAAAGGATTTTTCTGTTGGTAAAAGCATTCTCTACAAAAAGACCCAGGCCATCTACCTTAGCCACTCCTGCACCTTCATGTGTCAAATCGACAATCTCTACTTCTACAATATCATTTTTCTTTAACATATGTTTTCACTTTCTATGAGCCGACAAAAAGACTTGGCAACAATCCTGTTACCATCTATTATACCATGAATTGACCTAAAGCACCAAAACTCTTGAAGAAGTCAAGGATAGCTTGCCAAATTGAGCTGAGGATGTTTCCACCATCTTGAATAGCTTTATTGGCATCAAAGTTTAGATCGATATTGCTGAAACTATCTCCTGCTGTGCAACGATACTTTGTTTCAAATCTTTTTAGAGTCTTTGTAAAGTCTTCGTTATTTAAAATATCACTCTTACGAAAGATTGAAGGCAAAGTTGATGATGACATTGACTTGGTTGCCTGTAACAACTTGATCAGTTTATAGTTCTTTAAAGTATCTTCAACAATCTTACGAGACATCATCCTCAGTAAGCTGACCTTTAGACTCTTTAGCCTTGACTGCAGCCTTGATATCGGCAAAGGGCTGCGTTCAGTTTATTGGCATCGAAGCCTGATTTGTCCTTGTTTTCATCATTAATATCAGACAAGGCCTTGAGCTCTTCCTGAGCTAAGTCTTTATTTTCTTGAGGTAATTTTACACCATTTGACTCGAGGGAATAGTAAATACCTGCTAGGGCACTTTTCCCCAGTAACTGGAATTGGAGCTGCAACGGTGATACGTGCGTGCTCGACACCCCAGGTAACAACCGCATTACGGTACATATCTTGCGTTACTTTTGTGATATTTTTCAGGTGTCTCAATCTCTGACCTCAAGGGAGATTTTTCTCCTAATTTTTGAATTTTTGCTGATGAATAAAGTTGAAGACTTGAATCATTTGCTACATTCATAATCTTTGAGTAGACATCTGGTGTCATAGTTTTCAACTGTTTTTGTATCTTTAGAGCATCATAGCCTAGTTTTTCAAGTGTTTTATTTTTTGATCTTCTGTTGAGTGAAGAACCCCAAGACGTACTCAGGTTGAACATGAGTTTCATCAATGACCTTTTGAACATCAGTTGCTGCATGAACGTTTTGCAATGTTACAACGCATAAAAGTACTGCAGCGCTAGTCAGAAAAAATTTCTTTCATGAGACGTTCCTCCTTTTTCCACTCTAGCATATAAAGTATCCTTAAAGAAAACTTATAAAAGCACCCAGAATTTCTGGAGTGCTTAAAAATAGATTAAAAATTTTCATAATATAGAGATTTAGCTGAACCTGTCTAGGTAATAATAATTTTCCCCCATCCACATAAAGTTCTCCACCCTGAAAGATAGAAATGGGATTGATGTAGCGGTAGGTTTTTCCTGTTGTATTTTCCTAATATAGGCACAACTGTGTCTCTGGGTGTTGCTAGCTAGTACAAGAGTGTTCTTTTTCCCATTCTGGGCGATAAAAATCGATATAAGCTGGTACGAGAGTTACTATGCTTGAATGGCTGTCCAGACATCCACTCCTTTTTCTTGAGCTAGGTAGAGATTTTTCTGTCAAGGTTTGAACCCTTGCCGAATACTACTTGCATTATCATTTTATGGTATCAGTGAGCCACTAGCAGATTCACTTGACTGCATCACGTCCCTTCTTTACCCTTGGTTTCTGTATAGATCATGGCGAGCACAAAGCTCTTCGTTTGCTGGGAGTATCTTTTTCATTCAAGATTTCACGTACCATGGGTTGGTGAGGTCATGACTTGTTTGACATCCTGACGAGATGAGGATAGGCTTTATAGCCAGCGAAAAGGAAGACTGCTAGTACCAGCACTCTTCGTATAAGTTTAAACATTATTTATTTTGAATATCCTCGATGTTTTTGATTAAGATAGAATAAGTCCCATTATCATTTTGGATGAACTCAACAGATTCTGCGTCTTGATAGACATTGTTTGGAACAATAAGTTCAATCCCGTTTGACAAGAAAGTTTCTGATTTTTCAAATCTCTTTAACTGACGACTAGCATCAATTTCATCAAACTGAACTGGCTCAGGTACTGCTTGCTGACTCTGTCAATAAAACTTGAGACGAGCAGTAAGATTGTTGTCAAAGGATCATTAGCTAATTTTTCTGGAGAGTTCATTGTTTTTCTTCGATATTATTGAAGATTGCTGATTTAACTTGGATTGAAATTGAAAATCATCCGCATTAAAGGTTTCAGCAATTTTTGAGCCGTTTTTCAAGTTCCTTAATAGATTTCTTGAGTGAATTCTTTGGTTGAGCTTGAATAAGATTCTCAGAAAAAGTAGTTTTAAAAAGGCTCCATTATACTTGATGCGTTTTTCAATCAGGTGATACTTACGACTTTGAAGATTATACCAAGACTTCATCGCTCCAGTACCAAAACCATAGTAGATTATTCTGAGTAAGTTTGATTGGGATTATCAACCTCACTACCTAGGTGTGTTAAGGTTTCTCATAATGCAATTCGCAGGAAGGCAAAATGTTCCACTCCTTCTTTTGAAAGCTTACAAAGACCAAATCGTTTTGTCTTTTGTGATTTTCGAATACAGAAAATTCCTCTTTTCATAGATTGGCAATCGTCTAGATGTTTCCATTAAATCTTCTGTAATGTGTGTTGAAAAATGGTTATCTCTTCAAAAATCCCAGTTTTGGCATCATCAGAATACACACGCTCCACTGCACTAAGTATTCCTCTATTTTTGGGTGATATTGAAAACTTATCCGCCAAGAACAACTCTGTGTCATCAGGACTGAACTGATGGATGATAGCTTTCTTAATATAAATATCCATAAAATATTAGTCCTCGTATAATGGGAAGGCATCTGTCAAAGTTGACTGCACTCTCCACTTCTTCTAGACAGCTTCGTTTCTGCATTTCTTAGGGCTTTTAATAATAAGTTCAGCAACGTGACGCTTTCTTTTCACAAAACCACGAGCAGTATTCATTGCTGCCAGATACGATACCATGTACTAGAAATGGTGACAAAGGTTTCATAAGGGATTGAGTTCTTATTTGAAGGGTAATATTGACTTTATCCAGCAGGTTTTGAGCTACTTTTTCCGTTTTCTCCAACGACTTTAGTGACATCAACAAAGGAAGGTGGTTCTCTGTTGCCTGAATGACACAAGTCAGGATCTTGCGAAGACATCACGCATGGCTTGCTGTTCTTGATGACAGATCGCGCATATTCATGAAGGCTGGATCCAGAGCTTCTTTGGAGCATGGCAACAGCGACAATATGCTCTAAAATGACTACCTTGGATACCGGAAAATAGCGGGAATTAATTTTTCTTAGCAAGCTCTTCGTCGTTGATCAAAATCAACCACCACGTGGTCCACAGAAGGTTTTATGGGTCGTTGTTGTAGTGATATGGGCGTATAGTACTGGACTTGGGTGAAGACCACTGCAGCCAAACCAGCATATGAGCCATATCAACCATGAGTTTGCTACCACAGCATCTGCGATTTCACGGAATTTGATCAATAATGTGAGAATAGGCTGAAGCACCAGCTACAATTAGTTTTGGTTTTGCCGCCTTGGACTTGTTTCAGGATAGCATCAAAGTCCAAGACTTCTGTCTCAGGGATCAACGCTATGTACAAAGTTATGAGTTTGACCTGAGCTTACAGACTACGTGAGTCAAATGACCACTGCGGCTAAATCCATTCCCATAACTGTATCACTCGGCTCAATCAAAGCCATATAGGCTGTGAGTGACGACTTCCTGAATGTGGTTTGGACATTGGCAAACTTTGCTCCAAAAATCACCTTCGCACGTTCGATAGCTAGGTTTCGATAATATCTACTACATCAGTTCCACCGTAATAACGACGTCCTGGATAACCTTCAGCGTATTTATTAGTCAAGATAGAACTAGCCTTTGAGCATGCCATTGCTGCCCGAGAGACTACGTTCTCTGAGCGATTAATTAAATATTATTTTGTTGGCGGATTTCCTCTTACAACTTTGGCAATGGCGTTCAAAGATCAGCGTCCTCAGCTTTAAAGATCATCTTTGTCAAAAATCATAGGTCTTCTCCTTTTAGTAATTTTAATGAAACCGTCTGCATCTTGTCTGGGAGTATAACCTTAACTTTGTCATAGAAAATGCACTGCGCACGTAATACGATGGTCTGCAGAGTTTATGCAGATAAAGTGTAGCCACGTTTTCTGCCCTGTTCTAATCACCGGAGCAAAGTTTACCGATATACTTTTACCTTTGTGTTTGAGGCGGCAGCTTATTTCATGACGACATAAAGCCTGGTTTTCGACGAGGATTCATAAAACCTCAGCATGTACATAGCCCAAGCAAAGTCGTGGCTGAGTCAGTTCCTCGAAACCTGAGTAGGATAGTGATGGAGTCTTGAGAACAACTTAGCTAGTGATCTAGCCGTTTCCTCTAGACTAAAGCATAACCTATAAAGCTTCTTTGTTGATGGCACTTATTCGATGCGACATCTGTCCTTTTAATTTCACACGTGCATATCATGCCTCCTCCAAAAGGAATTTCCAGGTATCTGGCGAGATATCTTCTGCGTGTAGATCGCTCCTTGGCGTAGAATCTGTCTGACGTCGTTTGCCAGTCTATAATAGTCAGAATCTTGACGCACTGTCAAAAAGTATCGTCTTCTAGTAAGAGAACCTCTTGGTCGAGAGTCTTTTAGAATCTCTTTCCAAAGCTACTACCGCACTTGCATGTCCGCAAATGTTGTGAGACGGGCGATTAATGGACCAAACTCGCGCAAATCAATTCTGGAAGTGTTACAGGATGTCGGGCATGTGCAATCCAACTGTCGTCAGATCTGGAATATTGACCCAGCAGGAACTTTATGGCTAGCTTTGCAGATTGATGGTCAATGGACCACGTACTTTTCCACAAGTTGTTGTAAAATAAGGTGGCTGATTCTTAGAAAAGGTTTCAAGATATCAGCCTGAACTAGCGACAGTGGAGATTGAGCATACTGCCTCTGAAGGCGACATTTAAAGCTGGCCAAACATGATCAACAGCCTGCTCATCCAAAAGCTTTTGCAAAAGAGACCATAGACAGTCTCCGTTGGTGAAAATCACAAGCCCACCTTTTTCCAATTCTTTGTGTATTCTTCTCATCATCAATGACAACCATCCTATCTTGGCCAGTGGTCCTTTCAGTAGCGAACTCGTTTCTCTGAAGATTTTCACATAAAGGAGCGCACAACTTTGACCTTGTTTGCTGGCCAATTTCAGATAAATCTACTACCATCATTTAGATAGTGCTTTGTCTTCTGCTGCAGTCTGCGTGGTAGATGGCTTCAGACCTTCCTCATCTGCAAAAAGCGCCAAATGCTGGCTCTGGATGCAGAAGCATTTCAGACCAACTTCTACCTCATCTCTGCTCAGAAATGTATGGTGGATTGGATGCAATTGTATCATATTTTGCAGAAATTTCAGGAGAAACAGTCAGATTTGATAAAGAGATTTAGATTTTGAGCGTTGCTTGCATTCTCCAACGATAGAGTCCCAAAGCATCCTGTGGAAATATCCGCAGCTGTGACCGACCAATCTGGTCTATCGCTAAAGCAAGAGCTAGTTGCTCACCCACTGTCCTGTTCAAATGTCCAGTACTACTGAGATTGTCCTCAGGATTTCTCAGTCGATGAGCTCCACCCAACTCTCTCCTGTCTCTGCAGTATCAGACCGCTCATCGACTTCCTGCATTCCTATAGAATTCCAGCACGACCGATATGCAGTATTGAGCAGGCATGTGATTTGCCTAGTTTTCCTGTATGCTCCTCTACAAATTTGTAATCTTCATCAGTGACTTCTTGCTGAAGAGCCCAAAAGACAAAAGTCTGTAAAGATAAGATTTTTCGGGCTACGATAGACAAAGGAGGCTTTCTGCTTCCTCTCCTTGTATTAACTTTTTCCTCAAAATCTTTAAAATTTGAGCTAATTTCATTATTTGTTTAATTCTTCCAATGTGTTTGGTCATAAAGACAAGGCATCTACAACTTCATCCAATTTACCAGCTAGATGGTATCAAGTTTTTGTAGAGGTCAGAAGCCGATACGATGGTCTGTGACACGGTTTTGTGGAGATTATAGTACGGATACGCTCTGAACGGTCACCGGTACCGATTGTATGACTTTTCGCTCAGCGTCTTGCTCATCTTGGGCAATCTGTGCAAAAGTGGTCTGCCACACGCGCACGGATGATTTCATAGCCTTCTCGCTGGTTTTTCTGCTGGGTACGTTCTTCCTGCATCTCAGCCTTGATATTGGTTGGCAAGTGGACGATACGAACGGCAGTCACGCAACCTTGTTGACGTTCTGTCCGCAGCACCAGTGCGTGGTAGATATCGACACGAGGTCTTTTGGATCAATATCGTATTCTACTTCTTCGATTTCCAGGCATAACCAGGAACTGTCGCTGTCGAAGTATGCACCGACCTTGGCTTTCTGTCACAGGGACACGTTTGCACACGGTGGGCACCTGGTTCATGCTTGTTTAGAAGTAAACTGACTGACCTGATACCATGGCAACGCTACTTCTTTGAAACCACCGACACCGTTCATTGAGGCTTCCATGACTTCGAAAGCGCCAGCCTTGGGCTTCAAACATGCGCAGTACATTGTTGAGGTCACTGCAAGAGGCACGCTTCATCGCACACCAGCTGCACCACAGTTTCTAGGATAATGTTCTATCATCGTTTTGGATCTTTGAGGAAGGAGCCAAGATTTTCGTTTTCTCTTCGTACGCTAATCTTTTCGGCCTAGCGTCTGTCAGCAGGTTCTTCGCTTGGCCCTCTTGGAAATCCGCATCTCGCCTGATTCCTTAATCATCTCCTCGGCGTCGACGATGTTTGGAAGGAGCTTGTTTGTACTACATTGGGCTAAGTTCAACGAGTATCACGAGTTCGAAGCTTCCTCTTTTTGAAAAGCTCCATAGAAACGTTTGGTGATCAGGGAACCGCAGCGGTCACTCAGCAATTCTTAATTCTTCATAACGGTCTTCTACAGCTGTGTGAGTTGATCCTCGATATTCATTTCATGTTGATTCTCCTTGATTGATTTCCAGGTTGCAAAATAATGTTTGCGCGGACCGAGATATGGGTTCATTCATAGCCCTGTCTGGTTGCTCTCCATCATGAAACAGGCGGTCCGTCTTGCGTGCGCACTACCACCATGGTCGCCTTTTTCTTCGCAATGCTGGCAAATGGTTTTGATCTCATCAATCTTTATCTGCTAAGAGCAATAGGTGTTTGAGATCCTTCGGGAAACAGCTCATTGCGCAGTCATTCTTTGACCAGAATGCCGTAACAGGTACGTCCCAACTCGTCGACGACTGACGAGCTAGGTCGTAAACATGATTGCGTTTCAGAAACTGGGCTTCATCGACGAAATTACACAGTAAGTGTTTCAGATGAAATCTCGGACCAAATCAAGCTAAGCAAATATCTGTGCATTTTCAGGTAATGGCAATTGACTGGTCTTCATACCAATGCGACTCGCAAACACATAACTACCGTCTCGTGTCGAGAGCGCAGTCATGATCACTAACTCTTTCGCACTGCTCCTCATAGTTATAGGCTGGCATGAGTCCTCGATCGTCTTGCCAGAGTTCATAGGTCCCCATAACGATATTACAACTGTGCCGTGCTTTCTATTTACACGATCGCATCTCACAATTTTCTGCCATTCTGGTATACCACTATTTTCTCAAAAGCTGAGCAGCGGATTGTGAGTAAGCCATGAAGGAAATCAAATAACTAGTGGAGGAGAGCATAATTATACCATTGCTTCGCATCGTTTTATTTTGAAGGTCGCACGCTCAGCGAGCAAAAGAAAGCCCTAGCCGAGATGGCAACCGAAAGCTGGCGGTTCCTGACTAGCGTCACACTCAGTGCAGCTGTTCACGTCATCACATCAACGATATGCCGAAGGAACTTACTTCCCTCGAGGTGAAGCCGCACTAAATAAAGCTTAGCAATCCTGCTTAGGCTTTTCTTCTCGAGTGGCATTCGTTGAATAGCTTTGATTTTGTTACAATTTTAAGTAGATATTAGTAAGTATATAAACTGATTTGTTTAAAAAGGAAATGTATGATTACGCGAATTTGTATTCTCATCACTTGACAATCCTCGTACCTACTTGGTGGAGAGAGTCTGATGGGATTGTTGAACGTTTAAGCGGAACGCTAGTGGACTGTCGTGCAAAATCTTCCAGAAAAGGCTTGATGTGAGCAAGAGGTTGCTAATCACTCTTAACTACAGCCATATGCACCGACCCTCAGACAGGCAGGTTATGGACGAGAGTCGTGGTTGGAGTCTATGAAGTCTCCCAGAGACTAACTTTCACTACGTGAGATATTGGCCAGATTAATACTCCACGGTGGAATTGCCATGTAACGATGAAAATTCTCCAGCTGGCTATCAAAGTGAAGGAGCGCGCTTGGCAGAGCAGAGTAATCTACCAAGCGTGCACTTCCTCACTCGGCAGTCGTGTCTGACGAGCTCGGCCGAAGCCGTGATGGATATCATCCGCGCCGAGAGACGAGACCTTGAAATATTGCGGTCAAACAACTGGATAGATCCTCTCTGACCTCATTAACAATGCTGTTAGGATTCTCAACGCTCTGGCTCTAGTCGAGTCAATATCGACTCCTCCACGTGCGACGATGTGGAAGAAGCTACTACTGCTGTTGTCCGTTGCGGGCACTTTGTGAATTTGGTCGATTGTTGACCAATCTTCTAAACACCTGGCACGATGAAAGATTCTCCCGTGAAGGTCCAACAGCCATCGATTGGGCGCCCCAACGTTGGGAAAGTCAAGTCTGCTCAACAACCTCCTGCATGAAGATAAAAGCGATTGTAACGGATATTGCAGGGACTACGCATGATGTCATCGAAGAATACGTCAATATCAACGGTGTTCCACTGAAAGTTGATCGATACTGCTGTATTCAGTGAGAACGAGACGATATCGTGCGTACAAATCGGTGTCGAGACGCTCCAAGAAAGCCTCAAGGAAGCTGACTTGGTGCCAACATCGCCGTAAACGCTAGTGAGTCTCTAACTGCCATAAGACTAGACAACTGCTTGAAATTGGTCAATGAATACCAGCCGTATCTACTTCTCAACAAGACTTGACCTTCGGAGAAAGCAATTGAAACTGGCGAACTTCAGAATGATGTCATCCGCATTTCGAGTCCCTCAAAATCAGAAACATTGACAGATCGAGGAACGAATCAACAACCTCTTTCTTTGAAAATGCTGGCTTGGTCGAACAGCTGCAACCTCACCTGTCAATGCGTCCATATTTACTGTAGTGAAAAGGCAGTTGTGAGGATCTGCAAAGCAGTTAATGAGAGAGGCTTGAGTAGGCATGCCAGTTGTTGCTTCAGGATTGGTTGACACGTACCTTGGGAAATTCTCGAAATCACTGGTGATGCGGTTGCACCTGATGAGACTTATTACTCAATTGTTTAGCTCAATTCTGTTTGGGTAAATAGAAAATTGTAAAAAGGAGTTATGATGGGAAATATACCCTAGCATTACTAGAACGCTATGAGCTGTATCAAAGTTGCTATGCATTCTGACGAACACTCAACGTCTACACTTAGCACTACTCAAGTCAAGTCGACTTTGCCACAATGTCCTCGTCCTGATGAAAGCGTGTCCCGGTTTTGCAAACGTCTACTGTCTACCGACGGTTTTGCAGATTGGAGACCACTGCAGCTAACGACGAGGATGACTCGTAGTGGCTTTCTCCCACGGATGCAGCCGATTTTAATGCTTGTAGAGGTGTTAGCCGCAGAAGTTGTGAAAACTACGCAGCGGTGTTATCGAGACTTGGCAATTCTGGTTTCAAAACGGTCGCGAGATTTTGCAAGAAGCTTGAGAAATATCTGGATCGAAGCTTTGATTACTAGGTGAGAATTCTTCACTGCTCAGTGCCGATGATAGCAAATCTTGGTATCCTTTGGAAATCATGAGCAGCTTATCAGTACTTGAGCGCTCATACCGAGATTAAAACACTGAAATTCGTGTCGCTTTGGTCGGATGAAGAAAATCGCGTTCGAGTGCTCAATACGATTTGATGCAGACGTCAATGTCGGCTTTGCTTATACAGTTGACGGTGGACACTCTAGGCGAGACTTCAGTACCGAAACCTTCTCGCTGCGTTTGAGCTTTCACTTCGAGGTCATGTCTGTTTGCGCAGGTACTGCTAAGGATCAAATGGTTAACGCTCTTCAGTTGGCAATTGGCTTCCACAACCAACTTCCAATAGTGACCAAACGACTGAATTGACTGAGGTTACCAGTTTCTTCCATCTCATGGATGCGCTGGGTGACTGCTGTGAAGCGCGATGCTAGCTTCCTGTCATTCGTGACTTTCGAAAAGACGAGCTTTGACACATGCACCGAGCTGCATGAGCAATGCCCGTACTGAATAGAGATGGACCAAGAACTTGGTAGCGAGTCGTGTAACATGACTTTTGACAGACCAATACACAATGACTGGCATGAAGTCATGTGAAAAGGATACGCTACTGTGCCATCCTACTAAAGCAGTGATGGAAAATGTGATATGTGCTCAATTATCGAGCCTATCGCGTGATTGGAACATGATCGGTCTAAGATTTTCCTTTCATAGCATTCCCTACGCGATGTCTTTGCTGCTGGCGAAAACATGCACGTCGTTTTGATATATGTCAGCCTTCGAGCATGGAGCGTGCAGTTGATACAATCATCGGTATCGTATCTTCAAAGACTAAAAGAGTGGGATGAAATCGGTAATTCGTTGGAATTCGATTTCATCGTCCCACCTCCGCACCCTGGTGAGTAGGGCTGTAAAGGCGGTAAATCAGCGTAGTAGAATCCACTCCAGCCACCGTCTTATCGACAATCCAAAGACAATTGGGAAGCTGGACTTTTGTGACGCACAATCTCACGCTGTTGATTTAGGATTAGTTCAGTTGTTGTTTCAGGACTTGCCAGTTGTTAGATAAAACTTGATTTCTACTTGTTTACTTCGATTACTAGTTTCAGCTGACGACTTCCAGATTGAAATTCTTGGTTTAACGAGACAATTTCTTGGGCAAAGAACTAGAAGAGCTTCCTTGTCTTTGCTTGCTTTCTATAGTTTATCAAAGCAAAGTATCTACTTTATCAAAGTCGCATCAAGAACCATTATTCATTTCCAAATAAGTATGGAGCTGGCAATGTCTCGTTATAGAAGTAGTGAGAACTAAAAACCTCCGGATCTTGTTTTGATGCTGCGTTCATTTTGGATTACGTTTGAGAAAGCGTTTGAAGATCTTGAACCTGATATATTGAAAATTCGTCAAAGGTCTGCTCTTCTTCTCCAATACTTTGGTACTTTCGCACCACTACCCTATTCACTAACCTTCCTGTGTCAGCAGTGAGGCTTTTACGCCTCTTCTTTGACTTGGGCCACCAATTCATCAACTTTTGCATTGAGAGTCCTTCTACCGCTTTTCGAAACGCAGTGCGCATTACTCAGGCTTTGATATCATCCTGCAAACCTTTCAAGAACTCATAGACTGCAGTGTCTAGCACTATGGCCATCCGCTTTTCAGTGTCTAAGATGGTTTCAGAGTGCTTGCACTTGCAACGAGCTCGTTCTTCAGAGCCTTCTTCAGCTTTGAGTTTTATGTGGTAGATTTCTGGGAAAGAGTTTGTTCAGATCAGTTGCCTTAAGGAAGAGACGTGATCGATAAAGTGTCCACGCGTTAAGGTTGACAACTTCCAGCTCGTCAAACGTGTCATTGGCTTGACCGTCTAAGATAGATGTTGGTGAAAAATACTTGGTGATGTGTTCGACTGTCGTAACTCGAGTGTGCAGTGATAACATCTTGAGCTGTAGGCTTAGCTACAGCAACATCAAACCTTAGCTTCATCTTGAGCCAGTTTCTTGGAGCTTGAAGCCAAGGTCATACATCCTGCGTGAGAGTGCATGACATCTGCGTGTCCAAGGTACTAATCTCTCTCTACTAAAAGCTTGATATTTCTTGTCTAAAGGACTGATTTCTGTTGGTTTTGACACCGGAGTCAGTGATGAATATACTGCTTATCAAAACCGATCCAAAAGCTGCCAAATAACCTGCAGTAGGAGTTGGTTGTTCTTCTTCACACCTCTTTTCAGAGAATTGTCGCGACTCCTAGTCTGTCTGTCTTTGAACACATCGTTTATCTCGATAAACTTCACGACTTTCTGCTGAGTCGATCGACCTGTTTGAACAGTCGCTATCAAAAGCTCCTGATTGTTTGGTAGTGTAGATTGCGAGGCAGGAATCTTGTATGTTTCAAAGCTTAGCCTCGCAAGCTACTGGTTTGTACCTTCGATGTGGTGGTTATGGTCACCATGAGGATGACAAAACTGCCATTTCAACCTGCAAGCTATATGGAGCACCATCCACACACGTAAACACAGTTGTATAGAGTTCGTTTCCCAGGAAATCGGGTTCCTGCATCTCTGTTTGAGATAGCGGAATACGTACGTGTTCCTTACGAACAGCATGAGATGACGTGAGTTGGATCATAAAGCTTGGTCTGGAGTTACCAAATACAAAGATCCATTTGAAATTCGATGCCTGGCAGAAGACGCCATGATGTTTTGATATAAGCTATTTCTGCTTCATCCTTTATCTCGGAGAAACTTTCTGCGTCTTGGCAAGAGGTTAATAGGTTCTGCCTGATTGTGTCCATGCTAAATGTTCTATTATAATTTGCTCTTTAGTTAAATCTACGGCAGTAGTGGCATATGATCCCGTGTGAAACACAGCGTGCTCGTCTGCGCTTATCACTCCAGTCAGCATCGAATCCCATGATTATCAGTCTTCACCATGCGTGAGTGATCATCGCCGTTTTCATCATGGTGCTCATCGATGGATTAGGTTTAACTTCGGTGTTACCCTTAAGTGTTCTGACTTCTTTAATCTGTTGTGCCGTCGAAATCTTCTTGTAAAACATAGTGATTGTAGTCTCCATGTGAAACGACACGTCACTCATCCTGACTAATCACTCGATCAACTAGCGAAGCCATGGTCATTGCTCCTCTTCGCAGATGATCGATAGCTGGCCAGCTTCGTGGTCAGTGGTCTACTTTCGTGAGTGATGTAAGCATCTTTCAGCGACCTTGGTCGTGGGCGTGGTCGCGAGCTCTTCCTCTGGGTTTTACTTGGAGTTTCTGGGAGTTTGATGGGTGTTACCTGGGCTGAAAGTGGTATCCAAAGCGTGCAGTCTTTGCTCCAAAGCAGATGACTGCTATAAGGGATGAAATGGTGGTGATTTCCGCGAAGGGATGGCCTACTCCGATTTAGCGGCCGCGACTGCGAAATTTGGCTGGGTCAAAATAGCAAACCATCGGAATTCTTTGTTAGCGTTGACTAACTGGTGAGCATAAAGCTCTTTTAGAAGACTTTGAGGTCAGACTATCTACTTGGATTGCTTTGTGGCGCTCTCTCTACTTGATAACTCGTGTCAAAGCACTTGGTATCGGTTTGTGAATCTGTTTAAGCCTGGTTGGCTATCCTCTTTGCAGCTAGGTAAACGCGAGCGATGGCCAATTCACTTGAGATATAGACCTCTTGAGACGTGACGTGGCTAATAATACCATGAGGTCTAAATATAGCAGCGTCACCTGTCGTCTTCAAATATCCATAGGATTAGAAGGCAATAGCGATCGTCGTTGCATGTCAACCTTGTGCTAACAAGCGCAACAACAACTGCATTACTTGCTGCTACTCTCGATGTGTGTTCTTGCTTTTTGTTTCTCGAGTTTGGTCTTTGAGTACGAATATTATGCTGCGTGACTAGCATCTTTCAGATAGACATAATGTTGCCATCACTTTGCATTGATATATGCCACTTTTGATCTGATGACAATACTGCCATCACTGAGTTGATAGTTTGGATCCTTCGCGGTGATTCTTCACTAAAAGATGGCATCATAAGACACTCACACCATTGTAGCAAATGGAAATGGTCGCAGTGAAGTCACAGCATATGATCAATGTAAATACGCAATGCAATCTGCATTTCAGCCTCCTGTTCCTTCCTTTCTGGATCGACTCGTCAGGTGTCAGAGTTTTCATGTACTGCTAGCATGAGACTCCTTCCCATCAGCATAGGATACACGTTGTCATCACTTTTCTCGCGTGCAATGTTGATTTTAAAGCGTAGCGCGCGAGACACTAAAGGCTTAGAACCACTGCAGGTCCTAGCAGTATCAGTAATGCTTTCATAAACTCCTCATTTTCAATTCTTGAAGCTAAGAGTGCCAAATTTTCTTCATTCCAAGTAAGACTTGTCATTTTGTGAGGTCAACCTCCTGAGAGGGTTTAGCGTGTTTCGAGAGTCACTCTGTTGATTTGACCGAGTATCAGCTACACCTTTGATGAAGCGTTACTCTCTAGCAAAGATGGTTTTGACCTATATAGTCGTTTACACAAATTCCTGAGTTTCAGTCAATTGTGTGGACTTGGTTCTTGATCAGGAATGTCCTGCAATACCAAGCTGATTTGAGTCCGTCGTTTTTGCCAAATATAGAAAAGGCTGTGTGTTGGAGTTACCGATGTCTTTGATTCAGCTTTTCAAAGATGGGTTGGTATTCTTTGTCATCAGTCTTTGACTTCTTTCGAGACTAATGTGCATCTTTCTGATAGGTATCCTTGTTGGCTTGATCAGTCGGATAACTTATCAGCAGTACTATCTAACTTCTTCTGCTACCTTTTTCCAGGATCGCAAATGATATGTGAGAGATCGTGCAGAAAGTCTTCTCGCCAGGTGTCTCCTGCCTGACCATCTTCCTATAAGCCAGTCGCGCAGCTCAGGTCATACCTTCTGATGCTAACCTAAAACCTTTCACCCTTTGACTTTTGTGCAGACTTGGATCCTAGACTACTACAGACTCTCTAGGCTGGCAGAGTGATAAGACAATGGGCGATACATCCGCATCATAGCAGATGGGCTGCAATATGATGGGAGATGGTTCCGTAGGAATAGACCACCGGAACTCAGACTGAATCATCCAGGGCATGCATTTGGGTCAGCTGAAATTTCTTTGACCATATGAACCAGGATAAAACTTCGAGTCTAGTCTTCATCGCAGCTTGACCTGCTATTATCTTGGCTATGTGTCCACGAGCTCCTGCTGAAAGGTAGAGCAAACAAGGCGATTACCCAGCCACCGCACACTTCTCATCATCGACTCCTTAACTGGTGTTTAACCGTTTAATTAACTTCAGTAAACGTTCTACACACCTAAAATTTAAAGATGTCAAACGTGATAGACTCAGGTTTCTGATATACTAAATAGCATCGATACTCGATTGCATGGTTTTATACTCTAGACCTGAATATCTAGAATTTCTCTGATAAGATCCCGAGGTCCATCCATTGTTCTTGATCTGTCTTAGTAGTTTTAATTGACGTTAAGTAATGTTTCTTTTGCTCGTCATGACGATATAGCACAATTGATAAATTTATGTTTCTGATGAGATTACGTTGGTATGTTGTTGAGACCAGATGAGGCTGTTGAACATTGATCTGGATTGAGCAGGTTCCTTTGAAATAGGTAATAAGGTGGTTTTTATAAAGAATAACCTTTAAATCCTGATCAGCATCTGCTTGTTCTGCAGATTCCTTCAAAGATTTCCTATGTAACTCAGGAGTGAGGTTTGACGAGTCACTTCGCATAGAAGCAGGTGATACTTCACGTGAGTGAGAGCTGTTACACAGCTGTAAATACTACCATGCTCACATATTATAGTCAATTATTGATATAATATTCCAAACACCGCGGCAGATGTTCAGTCAGACTAAGGTAGATACGCTTGTATTCATGTGCAGTGATACACAGTAGAATTGCTGGTCCAGAATAGAGTCAATAAAGCGCGAGATAAATCTCGATTCTATTATTACCGTGTTATTAGCATTTTGATTACTAAGGGGTTTTAACTGGGTGCCAGCCAGGGTTTGCTGGATTCTCTTTCTAGAGTACCTGCTTTAGCCTGCTGTTCAATAGGTTTCTGTAGTAAGGATTCATCAGTTTCTTTAGCAACTCAGCAACTTGATAGTGGCCGTCCCCTTCCTTGCTATATTGGGACAGAGTCGTGGCACTATCCTCTGCGTCACCTCCTTCTGGATACATCATGTAGATAGTCATCGTTGCTTCTTTTCCTGAACTCAGTATCCTCTCCGAAGTGAGATTCATTGGATGTTTGAGTGGAGAGATGCAACATAAAGCCCATCCACCTGACATATAGTATCGAAAGGACAAGGCCATGAAACAAAGCCTTTCATTTCGCTTTTCTTTACATAATTGTCCTCCTTTGAAAGTTTGATGATTAGAAATTATATCAAAATAGAGTATCAATCTTTGCAGAATTTCGATGATAGTTCTGTGAGTCTTATAGAAATAGAAAAACTTGAATAAATCCCAGACTTCCCAAAATCTTTATTTTTCTAGCAATTTTTCGTCATCTCGAGTTGATGAACCAGTTCTTCGACTGAGCTCAAATTTCACCACGCTATCTGGAATTACGATGTCCTTCAAGCAATGAACGAGTTTTGACTTGCATACCATGTCCGCATCACATATCTTCATAGATAGTCTTCCTCAAAACCTTCTTCTTCTCCATCGAAAGGTCGTTCTTTCCCGACACATGCTTCATTTCGATTAGAGTTTTCGTTTGGTTCGACCATCAGCTTGAGTAGCGAGGCACCATCTGCTGAGCATATAGTCTGCGGTCGAAGGCACGGTTGCAGTGGGATATCCGGTGTTCGGCCACCTGAGCGTGCCATGTACGACTAATGTATTCACTCTTGTTGGAAGTGGGCTACCAAGCGAACTGGCAGCTTCTTTCACATTTCCCCTCTGTTAGCTTGTCGAATACGAGTGGGCTAAATGCCACTTTTCATCTTCTGGTGATTGGAACTACAATACTTCGCCATCGAAGATTTCCTTTTAGTCTTCCGCTGAGTACCGATCAGGAACCCTAGAGCTATAGTCAAATCCAGCTACAATGGTATTGTCAGCTTTCGCTTTACTACGACAAAAGGTATCTACAAGAACTCTTGAGCTGTCTTATTATTCGCTATACGCTTGAGAAGTCCATTCAGATCAGATTTGCTGACCCCAACTCGTTCAAACGTACGTTCACGTTCATCTGCGTGAGAATATGGTAGAATTTTCTGAGGTGTATAGGCACTCAAGGGATTAGCTTTGGCGATTCTTGCAGAAGGTCATTAGAAAACAGCTTAATGTCTGCCTTTGCAGCTTAATTTCACGTGCTATGTCCTTTTGATGACCAAGGTGAGATCATCACATCTCTAATACACAGGACTGTCGCCTGCGTGTTGCAATGCTCTTTCAGTTTTAATAGGTATTGTTACAATCATAGTCATGTATACCAAAAGAAGAAGGCATTCAAAAACATTGCGATTTTAAAAGACCTCAGCTATCTCCTTAGCTCTCAGTTGTTCCAAACTCGATGTTGTGTTGTGTCCACGACTTTTTGGTGTATCAATGATGTCGGGCAGGCATATGGATTGGTAAGGTCGCTTGTTCCAACGCTGTAGCTGACGCACCAGCTAAGTACATTCTCCTCAGCTTCAGCTGAATCAACTACCTCCATTCCAATAATCCGAAGATTAGTTGTTTGAGCAACTTGCCGAATGAGGTTTTGAAGCTACGAAAGGCAAAAGTTGAACATTTCCTCTGTCCCATTACCGTAGTGAGGTTTTACCTGGTTTTGAGAATCAAAACATATGAGTACCATTCATGGTTGGCTGCATGCCATTTTGTGGGAGTTCTGTCAATTGCATGGTGTTAGTTTAGCGATGGGTGCTAAGCCTCTACCGTGACTTTCTACGCTAAGCTGATCCAGGTCTTGATAATTAATAATCCGTGATTCTGTGACATTCCGGACGAAATATTGAAATAATATTTCGTTGGTCTTGGAAACCACCTGGCATTTTATTCTTTTTGAAAATCCAGCAACTGATGGCGATAATAGGAGATTTGGAGGTATTCTCTCGAAGCCAGGCAATTTCTCAGGCGACGTCTCAAATAAGGATTCTGCAAATAATGGTGAGCATACCAGCAGGTCTTTCTGCTACTCGAGGTGTTGGATTACCAAACGTGGTTCAGGGGTTGTAGCTTTTAATCATGATAGATCCTAAAGATCCGTCCTTAGTATTTAACACTGTCGAAACCAAAACGCTTCAAACAGGGCGTCAGTTCCCCAGAACCAAACTAGTGGTAAACTTGTAAATCGTTGTGAGTGGCGGCACTCTTATGCTCATAACTGTTCTATTTAAATACAGGCCCATCTACTGGTGGGTGTTCTTTGTTTCTATCTGATTTTAGAACACGGCTGTGGCTTCATCTGAGCCATACGTGATTCTAAGATAGATAAGCACTCTTGGGTGGTCATGAGTTTGTTATTATATTTCATCATACTAACCTGCCTTAAGGTAGATATCAAATTCAGTTTCATTCGTTAATCTTTAATGTTTCCTTTGTACACAAGATCATCATCGGTCATTACAAAGGCTGACTAAATCTGGATGTCATCTTCCAAAATGTACTTTGTCTTTTAGTATGATCTAAACTAATTTATTATTTCTTCCACTCATTCAGTTTGCTTCTTAAACAATTGGAACACCAATTCCCCCTCAGCCTAGAAAACACATTCGTTGGTCTAATCTAAATAAATCAAAGCCATTTCATGAGGATCCCTGTCTAGCTATCACGGTTTTAAGGTTGAAAAGATATGTAGGCGCTTCGGTGATAAATCAGATGACATTGTTTTCTTAGATTTATCGATGGGTGGTGTTAATGGACGACACAGAAGTTAAATATGGGACATGGAACGGAAAGTGCAGCTTTCTGCTTAACCAGTACAACTCAAAAGTGCCAGTTATCCTGGAATACTACTCTCCTGCTTCAAGCATATTGCTTTTGTTTTCTGATTTGATTCACTTTTCCTCCTTCCAAATTTTGAGGGATCAGAATAAGAAAGCTTCTTATGTGCAAAGGTTTCAGTTAAAGATATTTACACAAAGTAGCAAACACTTCTGCTTGCTTGTTTCATTAACACTTCTTTTCTCTAGCTGTGAGATCTCTCTGAACTTCCTTAAAGGATTCAAAGGTACCACTAGTATACTGCTTATCAGTAATGAAAAAGTCAAGTAAAAAATGGGTAAGAGTGTCAGTTAACAAAAATTATTTGTTTTTGCCAGAGAGAATCTGTTCTGGTACGATGATACCTTGCACATCAATTTCGTAGATATATTTCATGCTCTTCTACATAAGCATCCAGACCTTTTATTGTCTTTAGCATATTTGTCCCCAATAGAAATGCAAATTCACCACTGCAAACACATCCAATAAACTCAACAATCTTTTCTGCTGTTGGAGCATCCCAGAATGATACACCACCGGGTAAATACACTGTCGCGATGATATCTTGTACTTTATATAATCATCACCCGTAAACTAGAACCATTCATCGCAGTCCTCGCGATGCATTTGATGGTGGGAGACGCTCGTGTCATTAGAACATATTCTTGAGAATAGTTATGCCCCGTCCGATAACGCTGTTAGCTAATATTCACCACCATAGTGAAAACGGTGAAGTTGACGTAATCCGACGCCTTATGGTTGAAGACCATTGATGCTCACACTCTTTGAGACGTCATTAACAACGATAACCGGCGACGATGATGTCATCATTCCCGTTCTTTTAAATATTAAATTTGTTATTGGTTTTAGATTGACTTCAACCAAAGGCTTTCAGGGGCCTTCTGTCATAGATTCAATGGGTCCCCAATCCGTACCAGATGATCGCTTTCCGCGTTTTCTCCTTTGTTCTTTTAATGATAGCCATAAACGCAATATTACCTGCGATAAGTTCGCGTGGTCAAAATAGTCAGAGGTACCCCAAGAACATTCTTGCCGAAGGACAGTCCGACTTCCTGCTTATTGGGCCATTGCCGCTTTTTCGCGGTTTTGCAATCGGATTATAGCAATATGGTAGGCAGATGAAATCAGTAAATGCTGTAAAGATGATAATAGACCAAACGGCGTGTTGCAGCCTGCCGTGGTGATGAAGGCACATGTAGATAGGACGAAGGATGTAGCCCGACTGAATCCAAGAGACTTTAATTCACTGAATTTGATTACTTTCATAACGAGCTGAGAACTTGCTGACCACAAACAAGGCTAAATTAAAGCCGCCGAGAATACCTGCTCTTAGAAGAAATTAACCTGCTCTGTATAGTTGACAATAATCCCAGCAATGATTGGTTCAAAAACTATTATTTTCAAATCTTCCAGCCATGGTTCAAATGCAGGATAAATGGCTGAAACTGATGATGCTAAGGAACCAACCGCCATGCATAGAGGTTGGCCTGCATATTGATCACACCGGGCCTTCGTATGCTCTTTTTCCGGAATATTAAGAAGATTGAAACGAACTTTCCCTTCTTTGCTTTGGTATGCCTAGTAGGATTAAAATACTAAATCGTGCATTTTGCTACAAAGGAGATAAATCAGTAAATATTGAAGATGCGAAGCTGACGGTTAGTCCAGTCCACGAAACACACCTAATGGACAAAAACTCCATTTTGAATTTTCATAAGTACCTCCCTTCTAATTCAATTCATATCTATTAGTCCGAACTCAAATATCTTGTCATTCTGTGTGCATAATCACAGTAAAATCATGTTGTTCATCCTCTTAATTCGCAACATCAAGACGGACTGGTGGGTGGACTGCGCGCG
>BNJU01002888.1_pt1 | contig 42659 bp, 57 predicted proteins | sample 8539281 | NCBI WGS metagenome assembly BNJU01 (sample SAMD00202456, study PRJDB9452) | human saliva metagenome | isolation source: human saliva | place: Japan
CACTGAGGAGGTGCGCCCCTGCCTGCTCAAGGAGTTCCAGCACAGCAACGTGATGCGAGTCGGGCGCGTCGTCAGGGGTCGTCGTCAACATGGGTGTGGGCGAGGCCGCCCACGACTCCAGCATGATCGAGGCGCCGTGCGCGACCTCGCCGCCATCACGGGTCAGAAGCCCCAGGTCACCCGGGCCCGCAAGTCCATCGCGCAGTTCGCCTGCGCGTGAGGGCATGCCGATCGGCGCGCACCCAGCTGCGCGGCGACCGCATGTGGAGTTCCTGACCGTCTGGTGTCGATCTCCTGCCTCGTATCCGCGACTTCCGCGGTCTGAGCCCCAAGCAGTTCCGACGGAAAACGGCAACTACACCTTCGGTCTGACCGAGCAGGCCGTCTTCCACGAGATCGACCAGGACCAGATCGACCGCGTCCGCGGTACTGGACATCACCGTGGTGACCACGGCCAAGACCGACGAGGAGGCCCTGCTCGCTGCCTCAAGCGCATCTCGGCCCCTTCAAGGAGAAGTGACATGGCGAAGACCGCTCTGATTGAGAAGGCGAACCGCAAGCCCAAGTTCGGTGTCCCGGCCTACACGCGCTGCCAGCGCTGCGGCCGTCCGCACTCGGTGTACCGCAAGTTCGGCCTGTGCCGTATCTGCCTGCGTGAGATGGCCTCGCGGCGAGCTCCCGGGCGTGAGCAAGTCCACAGGAAGAACTTTACGTCGCAGGTCCGGTAAGGAAACCACGACGAGGAAGGGCCAAGGCCCACTCACGAGCAATGACAGACCCCATCGCAGACATGCTGACCCGTCTGCGCAACGCAAACAGCGCCCATACCACGACACCGTGTCGATGCCGTCGAGCAAAGCTTCAAGGTGAACATCGCCGAGATGCTCGTCCGAGGGCTACATCGCCGGCTACGAGGTCACGGACGCCGAGGTCGGCAAGACGCTCACGCTGAGCCTCAAGCTACGAGCCAACCGTCAGCGGGCCATCCAGGGCCTGCGCCGGATCTCCAAGCCCGGCCTGCGCGTCTGCGCCAAGTCCACCAACCCGCCCAAGGTCCCCGGCGGCCTGGGAGTGGCGATCCTGACCACCTCCTCCGGCCTCCTGACCGACAAGCAGGCCGAGTCGCGGCGGCGGGCGGCGAAGTCCTCGCCACGTCTGGTAAAGAGAAGGAACGGAGGAAAACCATGTCTCTGTGCTGACGGCTCCCCCGTTCCGGCTTCCTGCCGGAGTGACGTCACCATCGACGGCCAGGACGTGACGGTCAAGGGCCCAGGGCACCCCTGTCCCGCACGATCAGCGAGCCCCTGAGCGTCACCCGCCGTGAGGACGGCTCATCCTGGTCACGCGTCCCGACGACGAGCGCTCGCGCTCGCTACACGGACCGTCGCGCATCATCATCAACATGGTGATCGGCGTCACCGAGGGCTACCCGCGCGCTCGAGATCGTCGGCACCGGTTACCGCGTCGCCGCCAAGGGCCAGGGCATCGAGCTCTCCCTCGGCTTCTCCCACACCGTGACCGCTGAGCCCCTGAGGGCATCACACTTCACGGTCGACGGCAACCTGAAGATCACCGTCTCCCGGCATCTCCAAGGAGCAGGTCGGCGAGGTCGCGGCGAACATCCGCAAGATCCGCCCGCCGGAGCCCTACAAGGGCAAGGGTGTGCGCTACGGGCGAGAAACGAAAAGCCGCAAGGTCGGAAAGGCTGGTAGTGACCATGGCTTACCTCGATCAAGAGGGGCAGGCAACCCCCGCGCCATCGCCCGCAAGATCCGCCACCAGCGCGTGCGCAAGCCATCTCCGGTACGCCCGGAGCGCCCCCGCCTGGTGGTCACCGGTCCAACCGCCACTGGTGGCTCAGGTCGTGGACGACACCATCAGCCACACCCTGTGCGCGCCTCCACCTGGAGGAGGCCGCCAGGCGCGTCGAGGGCCACAAGGTGGGCGCTGCCGTAAGGTCGGCGGTTCGACGCGAGCGCGCCAAGGCGCTGGGCATTGAGGCAGTCGTGCCCGACCGCGGCGGCAACAAGTACCACGGCCGTCGCGGCTGTCGCCGAGGGTGCCCGCGAGGGCGGCCTGTGCTCGTGAGCACCAAGACGACGAGAAAGCAGAGGAACATCTGACGGCTGCACTGCAGCGAGCAGGTCCGCGTCGTCCGACGGCTCGGCCCAGCGCGAGAAACGACGAGCGCCGGGGCGAGGCCGCGGCCGCCGCGACCGCAATAACGACCGCCGCGACCGTGGTCGCGGCAACGACGACAAGTACATCGAGCGCGTCGTCACCATCAACCGCGTGTCCAAGGTCGCCGGCGGGCGGCCGCCGCTTCACCTTCACGGCCTCGGTACGTCGGCGATGGTGAGGGCACCGTCGGCGGGCTACGGCAAGGCGAAGGAAGTTCCCGCCGCCATTGCCAAGGCCGTCGAGATCGCGAAGAAGAACTTCTTCCACGTCCCGATGATCCGCCGCACCCTATCCCGCACCTGGTCCAGGGCGAGGACTCCGCCGGAGTCGTCCTCCTGCGCCCGGCGTCCCCCGGTACCGGTGTTATCGCCGGTGGTCCGGTGCGCGCCGTTGACTGCGCCGGTGTCCACGACATCCCGTCCAAGTCGCTGGGCTCCTCCAACGCGATCAACATCGTGCACGTTACGGTGGACGCCCCTCGCCAGCCTTGAGCAGCCCGAGGCCGTCGCGGCCCGCCGCGGCCTGCCCCCTGAGGACGTCGCCCCGCAGTCCATGCTGCGGGCCCGTGCCGAGGGAGAGGCCGACAAGCGCGCCCAGGCCGAGAAGCAGGAGGCCGAGAAGGCCGCTGAAGGAGTGGGTGCGTGATGGCTGAGTCCGCATCGAAGCAGATGACCAAGCAGCTCAAGGTCACTCAGATTCGCTCTGGCATCGAGGGGCACCCACCGCGCGCGAGTCCCTCAGACCCTGGGTCTGCGTGAAGATCCGCCAGTCCGTCGTGCGCGAGGACACCTCAGCGTGCGCGGCTCTGATTGCCACGGTGCACCACCTGGTCACCGTTGAGGAGGTCTGAGATGGCTGACACCGGAGAACACGCAGGAGGAGAAGGTGCGCGTCGTCGCCTGCACCACCTGCGTCCCGCCCCCGGCTCCAAGAAGGCCAAGACCCGTGTGGGTCGCGGGTGAGGCGTCCAGGGTAAGACCGCCGGTCGCGGCTACCAGCGGGCACCAAGGCGCGTTACCAGGTCCGTCCCGGTTTCGAGGGTGGTCAGATGCCGCTGCACATGCGTCTTCCCAAAGCCTGCGCGGCTTCCGCAACCCCAACCGGGTCGAGTACCAGCCCGTGAACGTCGGCCGCATCGCCGAGCCTGTTCCCCGAGGGCGGACGGTGACCGTGGAGGATCTCGTCGCCAAGGGTGCGGTTCCGCAAGAACCAGCTCGTCAAGGTCCTCGGCGGCGGCGACGTCACCGTGGCCCTGACGCTCACGGTCGACGCCTGGTCCGGCTCCGCCAAGGAGAAGATCGAGGCTGCCGGCGGCACCATCGCCACGCGCTGAACGCCGTGAGTCGCGCCCGACGGGGAGTAGCCCTCGAGAGCACGGCCGTCACGAGTCGCGAGATCATTGACCCCGGTGGTCCAGGTACCTGACCACCGGGGTTTCTCGTGCTCCGACGTCGAGGAACCGGATGAACGACGCTCGCCTGCGGTGAGGTGCGCGCTGAGCTCACCTGAGGGTGCATCGCCGGGAGGAGACGTGACAAACCCGCATCTCGGCGGCGTTGCAGGTTGTCTCAGCGCCCAGGTCGAGACCTCGGCGGTAGTCTGGGGTGGGCGAGCCCCCTGCGCTCAGCCTGCTGCACCCGCAGTGGGCCTGACCCAACCCCGAGTCCACAGGAGATCGAGTGCTCAGCGCGTTCACCCAGGCGTTCCGAACGCCAGACCTCAGGGCGAAGCTGCTCTTCACCCTCGGCATCATGGCCCCTGTTCCCGGCTCGGGTCGATCGTGCCGGCCCCCGGCGTCAACTCCCGGCCAACGTCAAGACCCTGCATCGGTCAGACCCAGGACCAGAGCCTGCTCAGCCTCGTCAACGTCTCTCCGGCGGCGCACTGCTCCAGCGAGCGTCTTCGCGCTGGGGATCATGCCCCACATCACCGCCTCCATCATCATCCAGCTCCTGCGCGTGGTCATCCCCCGCTTCGAGGAGCCTCCACAGAGGGCAGGCCGGCACCGCCAAGCTCACCGAGTACACCCTGCTACCTGACCATCGGTCTGGGGCTGCTCCAGTCCAGCACCATCGTGCCACCGCCAACAGCGGCCAGCTCTTCCCCGGCTGCACCGCTGAGATCATCCCCGGCGGCTCGGTCATCACCATGCTGCTCTGCGATCGTCACCATGACCGCCGGTACCGGCCCTCATCATGTGGCTGGGTGAGCTCATCACCGAGCGCGGCATCGGCAACGGCATGTCGCTGCTGATCTTCACCTCCATCGTGGCCCCAGTTCCTCCAACATGTTCTCCATCGCCGGCGGCAACAACGGCGCGTCCAAGTTCCTCATCGTCATCGGCGTGGTCCTCGTGGCCACCTCGCGGTGGTGTACATCGAGCAGGCCCAGCGACGCATCCCCGTGCAGTACGCCAAGCGGATGATCGGGCGCCGCCAGTACGGCGGATCCACCACTCACATCCCGGTCAAGATCAACACCGCGGGCGTCATCCCGGTCATCTTCGCTCCTCGATCCTGGCCATGCTCCCAGCTCGATCGCCGGCTTCGGCGACCAACGAGCGGTGGGTGCGCTGGATCATGACCCACCCGCAGCAGACCCACCCGATCTACTCCGACTGCCTACTGGGCGTCCTCATCCTCTTCTTCGCCTTCTTCTACACGGCCATCACCCTTCGACGCCGAGGAGATCGCGGACAACATGAAGCGCTACGGCGGCTTTCATCCCCGGCATCCGAGCCGGAGAGCCCACCGTGCGCCACCTGTCCTACGTCATCAACCGCATCACGACGGCGGGCTCCATCTACCTGGTGGTTCTCGCCCTCATCCCGACGCTCTGCCGTGATCGGGCTGGAACTGTCCCAGCACCCGCCCTTCGGCGGAACCACTATCCTCATCATGGTGGGTGGGCCTCAGACGGTCAAGGAAGTCAACCCCCAGCCGCAGCAGCGCCACTACGAAGGGTTCTTGTCATGAGCGCACGCATGGTTCTCCTCGGTCCCCCCGGAGCGGGTAAGGGCACCCAGGCCGCCCGGATCGCCGAACGCCTCGGCATCCCGGCCATCTCCACCGGTGACATCTTCCGCGCCAACGTTGCCGGAGCCACCCAGCTCGGCACGCAGGCCAAGGCCCTACATGGACAAGGGCGAGTACGTGCCCGACTCCATCACCAACGCCATGGTCGCCGACCGTATCGCCCAGGCCGACTGCAAGGCCGGCTTCCTCCTGACGGCTACCCGCGCACCACCGCGCAGGTCGGCGAGCTCGATTCCATGCTGAAGGGCTCGGGCTGGCCCTCGACGTCGTCGTCGAGATCACCGCCGACGCCGAGGCCGTCGTCGCCCGCCTGCTCAAGCGGGCCGGTGAGCAGGGACGCGCCGACGACACCGAGCCCGTCATCCGCCGTCGCCTCGAGGTCTACGCCGAGTCCACCGCGCCGCTGGCCGGCATCTACGCCGAGCGCGGCCTGCTGGTCCAGGTCGACGGCATGGGCGAGATCGACGCCGTCACCGGCCGCATCATGGAGGCGCTCGCCGCCCGCGGCATCACCGGCCTCTGAGCTCAGGGCCTCACCGGCGGGCCGTCCGCTCATGCGGACGGCCCGCCTACGCATGTTCCGGCCCGTCCCAGCTGCCTGCTCGGGGGACGCTCCCGAGGGAACACCCCTGACAGTCTCATCCCGTCCACGCGACCACAGGGAGGCAGCGTGCCTCACGCGAGCAGGATCCAGATCAAGACCCCGCAGCAGGTCCGCCTCATGCGTCAGGGCCGGGCCTCGTCGTCGCCGACATCCACGCCGCCCTGCGCGAGGCGGTGCGCGCGGGATCACCACTGCCGAGCCTCGACGCCGTCTCGGCCGGCGTCATCGAGGCGGCCGGCGCCCACTCGAACTTCCTGGCTACTACGACTACCCGGCCACCGTGTGCATCTCCGTCAATGACGAGGTCGTCCACGGCATCCCCGGCGAGCGCGTTCTGACCGACGGCGACCTGGTCACCTTCGACTGCGGCGCCTACATCCTCGACGACGACGGCACCCAGTGGCACGGCGACGCCGCCTTCACCGCCGTCGTCGGTGGGACGTACCGCAGCGAGACCGATCGGCCTCGTGGACACCACCACCCGGGAGGTCCTGTGGGCGGCCATCGCAGCCGTCGCCCGTGCCGCAGCGGGGAGGGGCAGTGGGCGCGAGCTGCGCTCAACGCCGTCGGCGACGCCGTCGAGGCCGTGGTCGCGGACGTGGCCGAGCGCGAGGGGCTCGAGCTGGGAGATCCTCCAGGAGTACGTCGGCCACGGCATCGGCACGAGCACGCACATGGCCCCCTGATGTCCCTCAACCACTCGGTCAGCGCCGCGGGACCGCGGCTGCGTCCCTGGCATGGTGCTGGCCATCGAGCCCATGCTGACGGCCGGCAGCCCGGCCACGCGCGAGCTCGACGACGGCTGGACCGTCGTCACCCAGGACGGCTCCCACGCCGCCCAGTGAGCACACCGTGGCCATCGTCCCCGGCGGCGTGTGGGTCCTCACGGCACCCGACGGCGGCGCTGAGGGGCTCGCCGCCTCACGGCATCGAGCCCAAGGCGCACTAGGAGGCGACGGCTTCGGTGTCAGCTCGTCGGCGGTCGTCACGACGCCGGTGTGTCAGGAAACACCGCGTCATGACGCCATCCGGCATGGTGGAGCCCAGGCTGCCTGCCGTAGAGTTATCCGCTGGACGCGCGTCCGTCGATGACGCATGCCCGCATCACGCAACCGGGAGCCCTGGCAACGGGGACTGCCCTGTGGGGCCTCGCAACGGCGACTGCGGCTGCCCGGCGACGTCGTCGTCGGGGTGAACTCGAGCGAGAAAGCACCGACGGAGGAACATGGCTAAGAAGGACGGAGTCATCGAGGTCGAGGGATCGGTCGTCGAGGCCCTTCCGAACGCGATGTTCCGGGTGGAGCTGAGCACGGGCACGTCGTGCTCGCGCACATCTCCGGAAAGATGCGGCAGCACTACATCCGCATCCTCCCTGAGGACCGGGTGGTCGTGGAGTTGAGCCCCTACGACCTCTCCCGCGGCCGAATCGTCTATCGGTACAGTGACATGTCGGCTCTCAGAGCCGGCGGAGGAACATCATGAAGGTCAAGCCGAGCGTCAAGAAGATCTGTGACAGCTGCAAGGTGATTCGTCGCCACGGCCGCGTCATGGTCATCTGCGAGAACCCGCGGCACAAGCAGCGTCAGGGCTGAGTCTCCCGGCGCTGGGCCGCCCAGAGACCTGGACGGCCCTTTTCCAGCACTCCATCCCAGCGCACCCGCACCGCGGGTCCGCAACCCCGGTTCTCGGAGGCCGGGGCCACCCAGCGAGGTGGGGGAGATGGGTGACGACCTCGGGAGCACACAGGAGAACCACACCGTGGCACGCATTTTCGGTGTCGACCTGCTCGCGAGAAGCGAGTCGAGGTCGCACTCACCTCACATCTTCGGATCGGACGTACCCGCGCGGACGAGACCCTGAAGGCGACGGGCGTCAACCCCGACACCCGCGTCAAGGACCTCACCGAGGAGGAGCTGGTCGTCTCCGCACCCACATCGACGGCAGCTACCAGGTTGAGGGTGACCTGCGTCGGAGGTTCAGGCGACATCCGCCGCAAGATCGAGATCGGCTGCTACCAGGGCCTGCGCCACCGCCGTCACCTGCCGGTGCACGGTCAGCGCACCAAGACCAACGCGCGTACCCGCAAGGGCCCTCAAGCGCACCGTGGCCGGTAAGAAGAAGCGCTGGCAGCAGCAGCTCGCGCCCGCCCAGCTCAGGGCGCAGTGACGACCCTCATCACGAAGAAGGAAGAATGCTCTCAAGACCTGCGCCGCCGCGCGCAAGACGCGCCGCAAGGACCGCAAGAACGTCACCCACGGTCACGCTCTACATCAAGTCCACCTTCAACAACACCATCGTCTCCCTGACGGACCCGCAGGGCGCCGTCATCGCCTGGTGCTCCTCCGGCCAGGTCGGCTTCAAGGGGCTCGCGCAAGTCGACCCCCTACGCCGCCCAGCCTCGCCGCCGAGGCTGCCGCCCGGCGCGCCCAGGAGCACGGCATGAAGAAGGTTGACGTCTCGTCAAGGGGTCCTGGCTCCGGCCGCGAGACCGCGATCCGCTCCCTCCAGGCCGCCGGCCTCGAGGTCGGCCTCGATCACCGACGTCACCCCCCAGGCCTTCAACGGCTGCCGCCCGCCCGCGCCGCCGCGTCTGAGGCTTCACGGGACGACGGCGCAGCCGGTGCTGCGTCGTCGTCTCACCACGTCCCCGCCCGACCGGCGGGGCACGGAGTAGGACCGGTCCGGGCGGGCCGGCGGCTCCACCCATGAGGAACGGCGTCATATAGCGGGCGCCGCGACGAAAGGAAACCACGTGCTCATTGCACAGCGACCCACGCTCACCGAGGAGGTCGTGGTCGAGGACCGCTGCTCGCGCTTCGTGCTCGAGCCCCTCGAGCCCGGCTTTCGGCCACACGCTCGGCAACTCCCTGCGCCGCACGCTGCTGTCCTCCATCCCGGGGCGGCCGTGACCAGCGTCCGCATCGACGGGGTGCCCCACGAGTTCCGCACGATCCCCTGGGGGTCAAGGAGGATGTCGCCCAGATCATCCTCAACATCAAGGAGATCGTCCTGTCCTCGGAGAACGACGAGCCGGTCGTCGTGTACCTGCGCAAGTCCGGTCCGAGCGAGGTCACCGCCGGTGACATCACCCCGCCGGCCGGCGTCGAGATCCACAACCCCGACCTGGTCATCGCCACTCTCAACGAGAAGGGCGTGCTGGAGATCGAGCTGACGGTCGAGCGCGGCCGCGGCTACGTCTCGGCCAACCAGAACAAGGACCCCAACGCGGAGATCTCCCGCATCCCGGTGGACCTGATCTACTCGCCGGTCAAGAAGGTCTCCCTACTCCGTCGAGGCCACCCGTGTGGAGCAGCGCACCGACTTCGACCGTCTCATCGTCGACGTCGAGACCAAGGCCTCCATCACCCCGCGCGACGCCCTGGCCTCCGCCGGCAAGACGCTCGTGGAGCTCTTCGGCCTGGCCCGTGAGCTCAACGTCGAGGCCGAGGGCATCGAGGTCGGCCCCTCGCCGATCGACGAGGCCTTCCAGCAGGACCTCGCCCTCATGATCGACGAGCCCGACCTGCAGGCCCGTTCTCCAACGCCCCTCGCGCGAGGGCATCCACACCGTCGGTGAGCCTCGTCTCGCGCAGCGAGGCCGACCCTGCTCGACATCCGTAACTTCGGTGCCAAGTCCATCTCCGAGATCAGGGCGACAAGCTGGCCGAGCTGGGGCTCTCCTCAAGGGCTCCCGGTCGACTCACATCTCGGATGACGACTACGCCAACCCCACCTTCAGCGACGAGAACCAGGCCTGAGCCAGCTCGTTTATTCACCCTAGGAGACAACCATGCCTCGCCCCACTAAGGGTCCCTGCCTGGGCGGCAGTGCCCAGCACGAGCGTCACCTGCTCGCCAACCTGGCCACGCAGCTCATCGTCCACGAGTCGATCAAGACCACGGAGGCTCGCGCCCGCCGCCTGCGTCCCCCTACGTCGAGAAGCTCATCACCAGCGGGCAGCGCGGTGACCTGCACGCCCGCCGCACCGTGCTGAAGAAGGTGACGGACAAGTACGCCGTCTCACCGCCCTTCGAGGAGCTCGCCCCCCAGTTCGAGGGGCCGCGAGGGCGGCTACACCCGCATCATCAAGACGACCCCGCGCAGGGCGACAACGCCCCCATGGCGGTCATCTCCCTGGTGCTGGAGCCGGTTGCCCGCAAGGAGGTCGGGACGACGCGATCGCCACCGCCAAGAAGGCTGCCCAGAAGGCTGTCGCCGACGAGGACAAGGCCGCGAAGAAGGCCGAGACCGAGAAGGACGAGGAGAAGACGGACAAGGCTGATAAGGCCGAGTACGCCGGCGCGGTCCGCCTGGAGGAGGGCTCCACGGACGCTCCCCTGACGACGACCACCTGGTCAAGGGCAACGAGGACCCATGAAGTACCACGTTCCCGGCTCGCGCTGGTACGACGCCACGGTCGCCGAGGTCTGGTCTGCCAGCGCCGAGGAGGCCGAGGCCGCGGGCTTCGCCTCCCGCCGGCGGCGCCGCCGCCCAGAAGGTCGAGGCGAGCAGGGCTGATGCCTGAGGGAGCTCGGGAGGGCGGTCACCTGATGTGGCCGGCCCTCCTGTGTTTGAGGGCCGTGAACGATGCGACGTGGGAGTGTCCGCTGAGCTCGGCGCTACCCCGAGGTCCGGGTCGTTTGGAGGTGGGCGTACTGCACGAGCCTCCGAACCCCGCGGAGTACACGATCAGTGCCCGACCGTGCAGTACCAGCAGTTGCCCCGAAGCCGTCGTCTGCCATATGGTCCGCATCCCCGATCGACACGACTCTCAGCTCAGACGGAGGTCTTCAGTGCCATCTGCCCGCGTCACGACCTCCTGGCGGATGCGGCGGCGTCGCCTCGCCCACCCACTGGAGGACTGAGGCGTAGGTGCCGAGGGTATCGGCCAGCCCCCTGTCTGAAGGCCTCCGGGCGTTTGCGGGCCAGGCTCGGTAGAGGTCGACCGCCTCCCGCGCGGTCTCCAGGGCCTCGCCCCGGTGACCGGCCTCGGCCAGGCGCTTGGCGAGCCGGTCAGGCACGGTGCCAGCGCCGGGGCGTGAGTCGCCGGATCGCGCTCGGCCAGCTCGCGGCGGATCGTCGTCGTCTCCCGGATCGCGGCCAGGGCGGCTGAGCGGTGCCCGGTGTCGCCCAGGCACGTGGCGACATTGTGCAGGCATGCGGCCAGGTCCGAGCTTGTAGGCGGCCGGATCGATCTGCGCCAGGCTGCGGTAGATGGTGACCGCCTCCTGAACGGCGGCCAGTGCCTCCTGCGAGCGGCCTGCCCGATTGAGGTTCAAGGTGAGGATATTGAGCGCCCGAGCGAGGTCGGCGGTATAGGAGGCCGGATTGGCCCGGACCAGGCGCCGGTAGATGTCGATGGCCTCCCTGAGCCGCCGTGAAGGACTCGGGCAGCTGCCTGGCCGTGTACAGGCCGACAGCGAGGATGTACAGGGACTCGGCCAGAGCCGGGGTGGTGGTGGACTGCTGCTCACCAGGGTGCGCTGGATGCTGACCACCTCACGAGCCGCGGCCAGAGCCCGGTCCAGCCTGTCGGCGTCGCGCAGACAGGCGGCGTGCGCCTGGAGGGCACTGGCCAGGTCGGGCAGATGGGTGTCAGGGGCACTGTGGGTCAGAGCCCGAGCGATACTGACCGCCTCCTGGGTCGCGGCGAGGGCCTCATGATGCCGTCCCACATCACTCAGGCGCCGGGCCAGTGTGCCCGAGGAGCCGATGACCCGGGGAGTAGAGGGCGGGCGCGGCGGGCCAGCCCCCGGTAGAGCGCGGCAGCCCTCCTCGGCCGCGTCCAGGGCCTCATCGCGGCGCCCGACGGCGGCCCCCGCAGGCGGCCAGGACCTCCAGGCGCACCCGGCGAATCTCACCGGTGCAGGAACCGGGCTCGTCCTCATCGAGGCCGCGGTAGAGACCGACGGCCTCCCGGGCCTGGTCCAGGGCCTCATCGGCGTACCCGACTGTGCACAGACGCGGCGCCAGACTGCTCAGGGTCGCTGCCAGCTCGGGAACCTGGGTGTCCGGATCGGACTGGGCCAGACGCCGTCGGACGCTGATGGCCTGCTGGGCGGTGACGAAGGCGTCGCTCGGGCGTCCCGGACCTCGCCCAGACGGCAGGCGAGCGTGGTGAGGGGCCTGAGCCAGGCCGGCGTCGTGGGCGGAGGGATTGTCCTGGCTCAGGTTCCGGTAGAGGTCGACGGACTCCTGTGCAGTGGCCAGGGCGTCGCGCAGCTCGCCGGCCGCGCTCAGATCGGCGGCGAGCCGACTCAGCGACTCGGCCAGGCCAGGAGCGTGCGCGTCGTAGTCCTGCTGGGTCAGGCGCCGTCGGATCTGGGCCGTCTCCGCGAGATCCCGACGCCCTCGCGGATCCGGCGGGCCTCGCGCAGGCGGACGCCAGGACCGACAGGCGTCGGGCGAGGTCGGTCAGGTGGAGATCCGCTGACGCGGCCAGACCGCGAAGGATCTCGCTCGCCTCTCGAGCGGCGTCCAGAGCCTCGCCCCGGCGCCCCTGAGCTCCGCCAGGCGCTCACTGAGCTCCAGCAGCCGGCCGGCACGAGCCACGCCCTCGGGGCTGACATAGGGGAGAGCGACACGTCTGAAGACCCCAGGATCAGGAGAACGGTGGTGACGGCACGTTACGCGGCGCGCCTGCGCACCGCGATGGGGAGACGTCACCGAGGGACGCGTCCCGCCGGCACCTCCCTTTAGAATCGGCGGAGGACCGGTAGTGCGGGTATCGCCATCGCAGGAAGGAGCCGATGTGGGCGCGTTGTTCAGCCTGAACCACGTGGGGGTCCAGGTCGTCGCCATGACGGCGACCTTCATCCTGTGCCTGACGCTCGGCGCCGAGCGCCACCTGCGCCACAAGGACGCCGGCGTCAAGACGCACGTCCTGGTGGGACTGGGCCCGTGCCCTGTTCACCCTCGTGTCCGCCTACGGGATTCGCCCCCGGTCACCGGCTCCGATGTCGCCGTCGACCCCAGCCGTGTGGCCGCGCAGATCGTCTCCCGGCATCGGCTTCCTGGGCGCCGGGGTCATCTTCGTCAACAACGACACCGTCCGCGGGCCTGACCACCGCCGCCACCGTCTGGCTCAGCGCCGCCATCGGCATGGCCTGCGGAGCGGGCATGATCCCCTGGCGCGCTACGGCCGTCGCGCTCGACTACGTCGTCGTCCCTGCTGCTGGGCCCCTCACCTCGCGCCTGCAGTCGCCGCCGGCGAGGTAACCGTGCGCATCGACTACGAGGTCGGCTGCGCCATCATGCCTCGAGATCCTCCAGGCCGCCACGGCCTCCGGCTTCACGGCCACCCTCGAGGAGACCGAGATGATCCGCGGCGAGCGCGGGCGCACCATGAACGCCGTCATGCGCTTCCACGGGCAGCGGCCCGCCGCCAACCCTCATCGAGTCCCCTGTCCGGGTCTCTGACGGGGTCGACGGCGTCGAGTGCCCTGAGGCGGCCGGCCTGACTGACCCGAGTGGTCTGGATGCCCGGCGCCTCCTACCCAGGGCCCGGATGATGGCCTCGACGGTGTCCTGGCGTCGCCGAAGAGCATGGAGGTGTTCTCCCGGAAGAAGAGCGGGTTGTCCACCCCGGCGTAGCCGGTGGCCGCGGACCGCTTTGAAGACGATGACCCGGCTCGCCTCCCACACGCGCAGCACCGGCATGCCCGCGATCGGCGAGCCCGGCTCCCTGGGCGGCCGGGTTGACGGTGCCGTTGGCGCCGATGATGAGGACGACGTCGACGTCGTCGAAGGAGTCGTTGACCTCGTCCATCTCCAGGACGATGTCGTAGGGGACCTTCGCCTCGGCCAGCAGCACGTTCATGTGTCCGGGCAGGCGGCCCGCCACCGGGTGGATGCCGAAGGTGACCTCCACGCCCTCCGAGCGCAGCATCTCGGTGAGGGTGGCCACCGGGTACTGGGCCTGGGCGACGGCCATCCCTGCAGCCGGGGGTGATGACCACGCGTCGGGCGTTCTGCAGCAGGTGAGCCACCTGCCGGCGCTGGTCTCGTCCACCGAGCCCTCGTGCTGAGGGGCCGCCCGCGGCGGCGCTGGTGGAGTCGGTTCCGCAGCCGCCCAGCAGCACCGGAGACGAAGGAGCGGTTCATGGCCTGGCACATGAGGTAGGACAGGTATGCCCCCGATGAGCCCACCAGCGCCCCGGTGATGATGAGCAGGTCGTTGTCCACCATGAAGCCGGTGAAGGCGGAGGCCCACCCCGAGTAGGAGTTCATGATCGAGACGACCACCGGCATGTCGCCGCCGCCGATCGCCAGCACCAGGTGGGCGCCCAGGACCAGCGCAATGACGGTCATCACCGCGAGGAAGGCCCAGCCGGCACCGGAGCGGCCGGCACCAGCATGAACCCCACCATGAGGAGCAGGGAGACGATGAGCGCTCCGAGGTTGAGCAGGTTGCGGCCCGGTAGCGTCAGCGGGCGCCCCGGTACGCGGCCGGCCAGCTTGAGGGCCGCCAGGACCGAGCCAGTGAAGGTCACCCCGCCGACGAACACGCCCAGGAAGACCTCTCCCAGGTGGAAGGCACCCAGCGAGGCGGACAGGGCGTCGGGGGAGACGTAGGAGTTGTATCCCACCAGGACGGCCGCCAGCCCCACCAGGCCGTTGAGCACGGCGATGAGCTGGGGCATCCCGGTCATGGCCACGCGCCTGGCCACCACCAGCCCGATGACCGAGCCCAGGCCAGGCCCATGGCGATGAGCAGCAGGGTGGGCAGCACGCCCGCGCGGGCCGGTTGCTCAGGGCCAGGCCGATGGCGGCGAGCACCGCCACCCCCATGCCGACGGCGCCCGCCACGTTGCCGGCCACCGCGGTCTCATGGCGTGACAGGCCGGCTGCGGCCAGGATGAACAGGATCGCGGCGGCGATGTAGGCCAGGACCACCGGGGAGGGCAGTGACGGCGCGGCGGTCAGCGTGTCCGACGACGCAGCTGGCATCAGCACGTGAGTCATCAGCTGGTCCTCACCTCAGTCCTTCGTGAACATGGCCAGCATGCGGTGGGTGACCGCGAAGCCGCCGACGATGTTGATCGTTGCCAGGACCACCGCCGCCAGGCTGATGGCGCTGATGACGGGGTGGGGATGGCCCACCTGCGAGATCGCCCCGACTAGGATGATCCCCGAGATCGCGTTGGTCACCGACATGAGCGGTGTGCAGGGCGGGGGTCACGTTGGAGATGACGTGAAGCCCAGGATCACCGAGAGCATGAGCACGATGTAGTGGCTCGTGGCGGCCGACGGCGTCACCAGCACCAGGGCGGCGGCCACGAGGCTCGCCGCGGCCAGCCCCAGCCACTGCCGGGAGCGCGAGCGCGCCTGGGCCGCGCGGGCGGCCTCCTGGGCGGCTGCGTCGTCGGCGGCCGCCTGCGCCGGGCGCCCCGGGGCCGGAGCGGCCGAGACCTGGATCGGGGGCGGGGGCCACAGCAGCTCGCCGTCGTGGGTGACCGTGATGGCCCGCACCACCTCGTCGTCCAGGTCCAGGACGAGGGCCCCGTCCTGGCGGGGTGAGCAGGTCCCAGCAGGTTGACGATGTTGCGCCCGTAGAGTTGGGAGGCCTGCGAGGGCAGCAGTCCCGCCAGGTCGGTGTGCCCCACGATGGTGACGCCGCTGTCGGTGGTGACCACCTCGCCGGGCACCGTCAGCTCGGTGTTGCCGCCGGTGGCTGCCGCCATGTCGATGATGACCGATCCGGGGCGCATGGCCTCGATCGAGGCCCGGTCCAGGAGCACAGGCGCGCGGCGGCCGGGGATGCTCGCCGTGGTGATGACGACGTCGGACTCGGCTGCCTGCTGGGCGTAGAGCGCGTTGGCCGCGCTCGCCTGATCGGCACTCATCTCCTTGGCGTAGCCGTCGGAGGAGACCTCCTGGGCGTTGGGCAGCGGCACGAACTGCGCTCCCATGGAGCGAACCTGGTCGGCGACCCGGGCGCACGTCGGAGCCGCGCACCCTGCGCGCCCAGGGAGTAGGCGGTGCCGATCGCGGACAGCCCCGCCACGCCCGCACCGATGACGTAGACGGTTGCGGGCTGGGAACTTGCCCGCGGCGGTCACCTGCCCGCTGAACAGCCTGCCGAGGTGCGAGGCCGCCTCGATGACGGCGCGGTAGCCGGCGAGGTTCGCCTGCGAGGAGAGCACGTCCAGCGACTGCGCCCGCGAGATCCTCGGGACCACGTCCAGGGCCAGGCAGGTGATGCCGCGCTCCCGCAGCGCCTCGAGGAGCTCGGGTCGGCGCGTCGGGTCCAGCCGGCAGATGAGGACCGCGCCCCGGCTCATGAGCGCCAGGTGCTCCTCGGCCGGGGCCGAGGCGCTCACCACGACGTCGCAGCCCCAGACCCGGGCGCCGCTGCCGGCTGGGCCCCGGCGGCCTCGTAGGCGTCGTCGGGGAACTGCGCCCGCGCTCCCGGCGCCGCGCTCAACCAGGACCTCGTAGTCCCAGGCGGATCATCCGCTCCACCGTCTGCGGACTCGCAGCGGCGCGCGGCTGATCCGTCGGCTCGCGGGGGACCCGATACGCATAGTGCCTCCTGCACGACACGGGTGCCGTCGTCGGCACCTCACAAGAAACTATCGGCAAGATAGAAGGTCGCGAGTCTGCGGCAAGGGACTGTTGGTGCCCGGTCCAGGCGGGAGATGAGTCGAGAATCGGTCCCAATGAGCGCGCGAAGGTGCCGACAACGGACGAAGTCGAGGGAATGAGGAGTGAGTCAGGGCGGGCCATGTCCCAGCAGCGGGCGCCACCGGTCATGCCGGCCTCGTTGAGGGACCACGACGACGTCGTCGCCGATCTTGGCCAGCTGGGCCGCCGTGATCCGGCGCGAGTTGCCGCCGCCCAGGTAGAGGCGGTCCCACAGGTACATGGGGCGCAGGGCTTCGACGACCCGGCGCACGCGGCGCGACCAGTGGGCGTCGCCCAGGCGCAGCCGCTCGTGCTCGCCGATGTAGTCGTCGCAGGTCAGGCCCCAGCGCACCGGGCCCCTGGGAGACCTCCACGTGCGGGGCCAGGAGGCCGTTGTCGAAGACGGCGTTGCCCAGGCCCGTGCCCAGGGTCACGATCATCTCCAGGCCGTGGCCGGTGACGACGCCGGCCCCGGCGACCTCGGCGTCGTTGAGGACCAGGGAGGGATGCCCAGGGCCCTCGAGACGCCGGCGCCCATGTCGAAGCGGGCCCAGGCCTCCACCAGCTCGGGCAGCACCCTTGGAGCGCGGGCCGTCCTTGAGTGATGTAGTGCGGCGTGGCGATGACGACCCCGTGGCGGATCATGCCCGGCATCCCCACCGTCACCCGGTCCGCGCCCGGCAGCTGGGAGGCCAGTGAGGCGATGGTCTCCACCAGCTTCGTCGGCGGCAGCGGGTAGGGGTCGGGGTGCACGGCGCGGAGATGATGCTGCCCTCGCAGTCCAGCACCGAGGCCTTGATGCCGCCGCCGCCGCAGTCCACGGACAGAGTCGTTGTGCTCACGGCTGCGAGCCCAGTGAAGCGTGAGGCCGGTGCGGTTCAATGGGGCCATGCCACGCATCCGCCTCGACCTGGCCTACGACGGCACCTTCTTCTCCGGGTGGGCCGCCCAGCCCGGTCTGCGTACCGTCGAGGGAGTCCTCACCTCCGCCCTGGTCACTGTCCTGCGCGAGCCCGTCCGCCTCACGGTGGCCGGGCCGCACCGACGCCGGTGTCCACGCCGCCGCCCAGGTGGTCCACCTCGACGTGAGCCCCGAGGCCTGGGCCGCCCTGCCCGAGCGCTCCGACCGCCTCCCCGAGGCCGCCCTGCTCACCCGGCTCGCGGGCGTCCTGGCGCGCGAGGCGCAGGACAGCCTGCCGCCCACCCCGCGAGGAGCCAGTGACATCGTCGTCACCGGGGTGCGCATCGTGCCGGAGGCCTTCGACGCCCGCTTTCGGAGCGCTGAGCCCGCCGCTACACCCTACCGGATCGCCGACGCCGCAGCCCCACGCGACCCCGCCCGGCGCGCCACCGTCCCTGTGGCTGCCGGACCGGCTCGACGTCGAGGCCATGGAGGCCTCCGCCGAGCGCCCTGCTGGGCGAGCACGACTTCCCTGTCCTACTGCAAGCCCCGCCAGGGGCGCCACGACCATCCGCACCCTGCGCACCCTGACGTGGCGACGAGCCGCCGGCGGGCCGGATGCCGGGCTTGTCGTCCCTGACCGTCGTCGCCGACGCCTTCTGCCACCCATGGTCCGCTCCCCTGGTGGGGAGCCGGTCTCGCCGTCGGGCAGGGACGCAAACCCGCCACCTGGCCCAGGCGAGCTCCTGGCGGCCCGCACGCGTGACGGCGCTGCCCCCTGTCGCCCCGCCGCACGGGCTGACCCTGGAGGAGATCGTCTACCCGGCTGACGACGAGCTCGCCGCCCAGGCCGAGCGCGCCCGGACCACCCGACGTCTGACCCTGCTGACCGCGGGCTCAGTGGCACGGGTGGGACTCGCGTGGTGCGATTCACGGAACTGGAAAAGCCGCACCTTTTGACCCTCCCGCAGGGCGCCCGGTACTGTTGGCAATCGTCGTGCAGCACGCGTGCGTGTCCGCGGTGCCGTCCCACTCGCCCCGGATCGCCTGTGCTCCGACCACTCACCTGACCATGGTGGTCTCGCCGAACCGCGAACGCTTTCACCGCGCTTCGGCGTGCCCACTCGCCAAGAGAAACGAAGGCAACGCCCGTGCGCACGTATACACCGGAAGCCCGGCGACGTCGAGAAGAACTGGTACGTCATTGACGCCACCGACGTCGTCCTGGTCGACTCGCGGCCCAGGCCGCCACCCTGCTCCGTGGGAAGCACAGCCCCAGTTCGCGCCCAACGAGGACTGCTGGCGACTCACGTCGTCATCATCAACGCCGACAAGGTGGCCCTCACCAACGGCAAGGCCGACAAGAAGTTCGCCCTACCGCCACCCCGGCCACCCGGGTGGTCTGACCGCCGTCTCCTACCGCGAGCTGCTGGCCACCCGCCCCTGAGCGCGCCGTCGAGAAGGCCATCAAGGGCATGGTGCCCCACACCAAGCTCGGTCGCGCCCAGCTCAAGAAGCTCAAGGTCTACGCAGGGTGCCGAGCACCCGCACGCCTCCCAGAACCCGAAGCCGTTCGAGATCACCCAGGTCGCCCAGTAAGCGCTCCAGCGCTCGGCACCCAGCGACAAGCAAAGGACATATCGTGGCTGAGACCACTGTCGACATCGACGCGCTGGACGAGGAGAACGCCCCTCCAGCTACACCACCGAGACCGAGGAGTCTGCCCCGGGCGCGGCCAGTCCATCACCGCCCCTCGGCTCCAGCCTGGGTCGCCGCAAGGAGGCCGTCGCCCGCGTGCGCCTCGTTCCCGGCACCGGCCAGTGGACGCTGAACGGTCGCTCCCTGGAGGACTACTTCCCCAACAAGCTGCACCAGCAGCTCGTGCGCGCCCCCTTCACCATCCTGGACCTCGAGGGCCGTTTCGACGTCGTCGCCCGCATCAACGGCGGCGGCGTCTCCCGGCCAGGCCGGCGCCCCTGCGCCTGGGCATCGCCCGCGCCTCAACGAGATCGACCGTGAGGCCAACCGCGCCACCCTGAAGAAGGCCGGCTTCCTCACCCGCGACTCGCGCATCGTGGAGCGCAAGAAGGCCGGTCTGCACAAGGCCCGCCGCGCCCCCCAGTACTCCAAGCGCTGATCCAGCGCGGTTGCGGCCAGGCCGGCCGGAACCGCCCGCACGCTGTGTACTGACGGCGGCCGTCCCCATCACCGGGGACGGTCGCCGTCGTCGTCATTGTCAGGGGCTCGCCGCGATCGGCTCTGACGTCGCCGGGAGATCCGGCGACGCGACGATGGGCGGCATCTCGGGCCCGGACCTCGGTGCCGAGGACCTCAGGACATCAGACCTGCTCGAGCTTTCGGCCGTCATGTCACCGTATCGGGCGGCCCGTGGCAGGATGGTGCTGTTTCGTCACCCCTCAGGAGGATTTCCATGGCTCGTCTCTTCGGAACCGACGGCGTACGCGGCCTGGCCAACGACCCTGCTCACGCCACCCTGGCCGCACAGCTCGGTGAGGCTGCGGCCCGTGTCCTGACCAAGGACACGTCCGCCACCCGGCGCTCGCGCAGCGGCCGCCCCGCGCCATCGTGGGCCGCGACACCCGCGCCTCCGGAGAGTTCCTCGACCACGCCATCAGCGCGGGCCTGGCCTCCTCGGGATCGACGTCACCCGCGTGGGCGTCCTGCCCACCCCGGCGATCGCCCACCCTGACGGCCACCCAGGACATCGAGCTGGGCGTCACGATCTCCGCCTCCCCACAACCCCTTCCCCGGACAACGGCATCAAGTTCATCGCCCGCGGTGGCTACAGCTCGCCGACGCCGTCGAGGACGAGATCGAGGCCCTCCTGGGCAAGGTCAACGACCGGCCCACCGGCGCCGACGTCGGCCGCGTCATCACGGGCGAGACCGTCGCCGACCAGAACTACATCAACCACCTCGTCGACTCCGCGGCCACCGACCTGTCCGGGCTGCGCATCGTCGTCGACGCCTCCAACGGCGCCGCTTCCGTCGTCGGGCCCGGCTGCGCTGCGAGCCGCCGGCGCCGAGGTCATCGTCATCAACGCCTCCCCGGACGGCCTCAACATCAACGACAACTGCGGCTCCACCCACCCCGAGCAGCTGCAGAACTACGTCAGGCCGTCGGCGCGGACATGGGCGTGGCTCACGACGGCGACGCCGACCGCCGCCTGGCCGTGGACGCCGACGGGACAGCCTCGTCGACGGCGACCAGATCATGGGCATGCTCGCCATCGGCATGAAGGCTGACGGCACCCTCGGCTCCGACACGCCTCGTCGTCACCGTCATGAGCAACCTCGGCTCATCCTGGCCATGCGCGAGCACGGCATCCGCACCGTTCAGACCGGCGTGGGCGACCGCTACGTGCTTGAGCGCATGCTCCAGGGCGGTTACACCCTGGGCGGCGAGCAGTCCGGGCCACGTCATCGACACCATCCACGCCACCACCGGCGACGGCGTGCTCACCTCCCTGCACGTGGCCGCGCGCGTCAAGCGCACCGGCAAGACGCTGGCCGAGCTTCGCCAGCGTCGTCACCCGCCTGCCCCAGACGCTCATCAACGTCAAGAACGTCGACAAGGCCGCTGCCAGCACCAACCAGTCGGTGCAGGACGCCGTGGCCTCCGCGGAGAAGGAGCTGGGCGAGACCGGCCGCGTCCTGCTGCGGCCCTCGGGCACCGAGCCGCTCGTGCGCGTCATGGTCGAGGCCGCCACCCAGGAGGAGGCCGACCGCGTGGCCCGTTCCCTGGCCGACACTGTCAAGAACAACCTCAGCCTGTGAGCTGACGGCGGGTTCCTTCTCGGGGGCCGGTCGCGGCGCCGCCACCAGTACGGTGGCCGGCGTCTCGGCCGGCCCCTGGTCTTTCTGAGGGCAACCGGCTCCAACGGTCCAGCGCGATGGGGAGAATAGCCCGTGACGTCCCCTGTACCCGCCTGGCTCTCTCTGACGGACCCGCCGACCTGGTGCGGTACGGTCCTGAGCGGGAGGAGTCTTGACCTGCTCACCGCGCTCGCCGGCAGCCGGGACGCCCGGATGAGCGACGGCGCCCTCATTGAGGCCCTGTGGCCGGGCGACCTCCCGGCCCAACCCCTGCGAGCGCTGCACGTCGTCGTCTCCCGGGTACGCGCCGTCGTGGGGAGGGCGTCGTCGAGCGCAGTCGGCGACGGGTACCGGCTGGCGCTGGCGGCGGATGTCGATGCCTGCGACCTGTCGGATCGGGCGGAGCGGGCCCGCAGCCTGCGCCGTCGCAGGTCAGTGGGAGCAGGTCCTGGACCTCACCGGCCTGCCCCAGGTGCCCGTCTCCCGCGAGGCTGACGACGTCGTCGGAGCAGGAGCCACTCCCGTGGCACGCCTGCGGGAGCGCGCCGCTGCCCGGCAGAGGAGGCCCGCCGCGACCGGGGCCCGCCCTGAGGCCACCGGTGAGCACGAGCGGGCCGCGGGCCCTGCTGCGCGAGGCCGCCCAGCGCGACAGCTGGATGACGAGACCGTCCTGGCCGCCCCTCATGCGCGCCGGGAGTCCTGGGGCCCGCTCACCCGCCGCGGCCCTGGAGATCTATGAGCAGTACCGCCGTCGGCTGCGCGAACGGGGAGCGGTGCCCGGGCCCGGCCATGCGAGCCGCCCACGAGACCGTCCTGGCTACTGAGAGCCCTGTGCGCCGCGGCCTGGAGCCCGAGCCCGAGCACTTTCCTGGGACGAGAGACGGACGTGACCGGTGTTCTCAAGGCCCCTGAGCACCCACCGTCTGGTGACGCTCACCGGTCCCCGGCGGGGTCGGCAAGACGACCCTGGCCCAGGTGGTGGCGGCCCGCAGCCGCCGCCCCGCCGTCTCACGTCGTCGCCCTCGCCGAGGTATCACCCGAGCCGATCTGACCAGGGTCCTGCTCGACGCCGTCGGAGGCCCCGAGCGGCCGACGGTGACCCGCGCCGCGTCCCTGGCCGCGGCCCTCGCCCAGCCCGGAACCGTCCTGGTCCTGGACAACTCGTGAGCATCTGGCCGACGAGGTCGCCGACCTCATCGGGACTGCTGCCGGGCCGCCTGCCCCGACCTGCGCGTCCTGGCGACCTCGCGTCGCCCCTCGACCTGGCTGCGTGAGCACGTCCACCGCCCTCGAGGCCCGCTCGATGCCGCCTCAGCGACCGAGCTCGTTCCGCGCCCGCGCTCTGGCTGCTCGCCCTCGGCCAGGTCATCGACGACGACGACCTGGACGAGCTCCTGACGCGGTTGGAGGGCATCCCCGGCCATCGAGCTGGCTGCCGCGCGCACCCGCAGCCTGTCGGTCGGCCAGATCGCCGAGCGGCTGCCCGGCAGACCTGATCTGCTCACCGCCGCACGCGACGCCCCGGCCCGTCAGCGCACCCTGAGAGCGGTCATCGAGTGGTCCTGAACCTGCTCGATCGCGCCGAGCGCCCGTGGCTCGGCTGGCCCCTGCTCGCCGACGGCTTCACTCGCCGCCGCGGAGGCGCTCGTCGGTGCAGCCGCCGATCTCCTCGATGCCCTGGTCTCCCACTCCCTGCTCGTGGTGCGCGACCACGGCCTGCCCCTGTTTCCACATGCTCGTCACCGTCCGTGACTTCGCCCTGAGCAGCTGTCCGCCTCCGGTGACGAGACCGCGGCCCGGCGGCCCTGCACGAGTGGGCGGTGGACCCTGTGCTCTCAGATCCGCTTCCCCATCGACGCCGGTGACTTCGGCGATGCCCAGTCACCCTGAGGCGCGCCACCACGACCGCCTCTTCCAGCAGGTCGCCCACGATGAGGCCGTCATCCTTCAGCGAGCTCGACCGGCTTCCTGGCACAGGCCGATGACCACGGCTCGATCACCTGCCGGCGGACCTGCGTGACGCGATCTGCCCTCATCGGCGCCGCACTCATGCGCCTGTGGAGCGTCACCTGGAGCTATGAGCGCATCGCTGACTACGGCTCGCGCCTCATCGGTCCTGCCGTCCAACCGGCCCAGGACCTGCGCGGCAACGAGGCGGGCCTGAGCGTCCTAGCCCTGTGCGTCACCCTGTTCGGGCTCCTGAGTCACATGCCCATGCAGGTCCGCTCCTCGCTACCGCCTCCTTCGACGGCGAGGGACCGTTCATCCGCGTCAGGCGCTTCCTGCGTGCGGGCGACGAGCAGTGGCCTGAGCTGACGGGTGACGCTGATCCCTCGGGTCGCCTGGGCGGCGACCCGCTGCCTGGCCGCTCAGCAGGGAGGACGACGGCGATCCCCCAGTGCTCGCTGGAGAACCATCGAGACCCTTCTGGACCGGCTCCACGGCACCGACCTGGCCGGCATTCACCTGCTCGAGCTGCACCTCCACCGGCTGCAGGTTCTCATGTCACTGGGACGCTACAGCCAGGTCGTTGACGCCTGCTCGCGCGCTCAGGTGCTCCTGGACCGGGTCCCGCCCAGCTGGGGCGAGTTCTTCCGCACGACGCTGCGGCTGGAGGGAGCTCTACTGCGCGGTTCACCTCGATCCGCGTCCCGAGACAGCCGACAGTCTGCTGGAGAGCCTGGAGCCCGTCGACCTGCCGGGAACCATGCGCTTCATCGCCCGTTCCGTGCGCGGCGAGCTGGAGCTCACCTCGGGCGCGCGCGCACCGCCGCCCTCATCCAGCGCGTGAGCCTGCGTTACGCCGGGCACTGGCGCTCCATCCTGGGGATCTGGCTCCCCAGTGGGAGCTCTGCATCCTGAGCATGTGCCTGGTCACCGACGTCGAGCTCAGCCCCGGACGACGCCGTCGAGCTCGACGCCGATGCCGTCCGCGTCCGAGCCGCTCGCTGCTGCGTGCACGATCCTGTCCGACCCTCGCCCGCGGCAGCGCGACATTCCCCACGATCATGGCCTTCGCCGCGGCCGTCGGCCTGTCCGTCGGCTGCCGAGGACGCGGGACTCTGACCGGCGGGCAGGGGCCGAGCTGGTCGCCACCGCCCTCGGCCGTGGGCACCAACCAGACCTGCCGCCTGCTCTCCCACGACTACCTGCGCAGCCCGCACCGAGCAGCCTGACGCTCGGGCGCTGGCGCAGGCCGAGGGAGGATCCGGCCCTGGACCGCGCTCCAGCTGGTTAGCGCACGCTGCCGACCTCGCCCGGCCGTCTGGCGGCGAGGTCGGCTGAATCCTCGACTTGCGGCTCAGGCGTTGCGCCGCTGGTAGCGGAAGACCGTCAGAGGCGCCATGACGGCCAGGACCAGGAGCGAGCCGATGATCGCGGCGCGTACGTCCTCGGCCGAGCCCGCTCGTTCCCGTCCAGCAGGTAGCGGCCGCCGTCGACGATGTGCGAGACCGGGCTCATGGGCGCACGAAGGTCTTGAGCCAGCCCGGCAGCGTCGAGGTGGGCACCATGGCGTTGGACAGGAAGGTCAGCGGGAACAGGACGATCACCGTGAAGGAGGTGACCGCCTGGGCCGAGGAGAAGACCGTCCCCAGCAGCAGGAAGGTCCAGCGTGATGGCCCAGGCGCAGCCCGCCGCCAGGGCGATGGCTGCCGACCGTCCCCGACCAGCCGTTCTGCAGCCGGTAGCCCCAGGACGTAGCCGGTGAGCACGGTCAGCGAGGTGCAGATGAGGTAGCGCAGCACGTCGGAGACCATGGGGCCCAGGACCGGCGCGATCACGACATCGGCATGGTGCGGAAGCGGTCGAAGACGCCCTTGTCCATGTCCTCGCGCAGGTCCACGCCCACGCTCTGGCTCGTGGTCAGGGCGTTCGATGATGATGAGCCCCGGGACGATCGTTGGGCAGGTAGGCCTTGACATCGCCGGCGATGGCGCCGCCGAAGAGCTCACCGAACAGGACGGTGAACATCACTCGGCTGGATGAGGATGTCGTAGAACTCGCCCGGGTTGCGCACCATGGTGATGAGCGAGCGCCAGGCCATGGCGAGGGTGTCCGGGACGAGCCTCGCCCTCGCTGAAACGGGAGACGGCTGGGGAGAGCGCGGTACTGGTCGGGGTGGGTGCGGCTGCTGCTGGGGCGGTCATGACTGCTCCGTTGGACGTGCGATGAGGAGGACGAGGCGCCGACGGGCAGCGAGAGTCGGGCGAGGCTCGTCGTCTCCCATGGGACGGCCGGTCAGGGCCATGAAGACCGAGTCCATGCTGGGGCGGTCCACGGAGACGGTTCTGGGGACAGCCCGGCGTCGCGCAGGGCCACGAGCACCTCGGTGGCCACCGACGCCCTCGCTCAGCGGTGTCTGCAGATGAGCACCTTTGGTCGACGATCGCCGGAGCGTGACCGGTCACCCGCTCTGATGATCGCGGCGGTGGCGGCCTGGTCCGCGGGGTCGCCGGGGCCAGGACGAGGAGCTGCCGCCCACCCGGTCCTTGAGCTCATTGGGCGTGCCCTCGGCGATGAGCCGTCCGGTGTCGATGATGCCGACCCGGTGAGCCAGGCGGTCGGCCTCCAGGTACTGGGTGGTCAGCAGATCGTGGAGCCGCCCTCCACCAGGGATCGGATGACGTCCCACATCTGCTCACGCGTGCGCGGGTCCAGGCTGTGGTGGGCCTGTCCAGGAAGACGAGAGGGGGCCGGGAGATGAGCGAGACCGCCAGGTCCAGCCGACGCCTCATCCCACCGGAGTAGCTGCTGACCCGCTTTGCCGCCGGCCTCGGTGAGGCTGGAAGGCGGCCAGCAGCTCGTCGGCCCGCCTGCGCGCCCGACGTCGGCCAAGCGCCCAGCAGGCGACCGAAGAGCCGCAGGTTCTCCGCCCCGGTGAGCATCTCGTCGACGCTGGCGTACTGGGCCCGTCACCCCGATGAGGCTGCGCACCGCATGGCGCTCGCGGACGACGTCGTGCCCCAGGACCGTCGCCCGACCGCGGGTGGGTGCCAGCAGGGTGGTGATCATGCGCAGCGCTGTCGACTTTACGCCGGCTCCGTTGGGGAGCCGAGCGTACGGCGCCACGATGCCGCGTGATCTCTGCAGGTCGAGGCCGTCGACGGCGGTGAAGGAGCCGAAGGTCCGGGTCAGGCCATCGGTCCTGATGGTCCCGCGGGTTCGCTCAGTGCGGGTGATCTGGTTACCGTTCGTGCTGGTCATGCCGGTAAGGCTGGACCCCGGCGGTTTTCGAGCGGCTCACCGCGACGCCGCTGGGTTTCACGCCGTTCGTCCGTTCGTGACCCATGCCAGGTGGGTGCTGATCGTAGCGAGAGGCCTTGCTGCGGGCCGCCTGTAGCTCTGTTGAAGATGGCGTGAGATCCCGCTGGCCCAGCCCTGCTCGTAGCCGGTTCGGCACACGAACAGAAGATCGTCGGTGCTGCTGTGCAGCGTCATGATCCTCGGAGTGAGGGAGTCCCTGGCGAACGTGCGTGTCGCGAGGGGGCGGAAGTAGCGTCGGCAGCCGGCGAGCGAACAGCTCGCCGCGGCGCCCTCAGATCAATCACCGCGCGAGCCCACGATCCTCGATGTCTCCCGGATCGCCGCCTACGGCAAGAGCAGGTTCGCGGCGCGCTGGTGGTCCCGGCGCGCATGTGCACGAGGGTCGGGGCGCTACTGGGCAAGATCTGGGGTACTCCGCGAGGTGAGGGGTTCGTGCAGTACGGACGACACCCTGTACAGAGTGACACGTCACCCTCGATGCAGTACCCGCCAGCACCATCAGGCAGACGTTGCGACTCACGAGCCTCGGTCCCACCGGCCGTGGGCCAAGCCGCACCGCCCGGACCCGGTCGCAGCGTGATGATGAAGCAATCAGGACTTCGCAGCAGGACCCGGCTCATGGTGCTCCCGGAGTCCTCGGTCAGGACCAAGGGTGGCCCGGCGGGTGGGGCGATGTTCTCGCGCAGGTTGACCAGGCTGACGCTCTCCCAGATCCTCGCTGGCCCGCGCCAGGGCGACGTCGTCGGGGATCTCGGCGAAGCGCCGGAAGCTAGGATCCGGCTGGGTGAAGGCCGTGTGCTTGAGGGTGAGAACCGGTCCAGGTACCAGCGGCGACGTCGGCGGGATCGGCGTCGACGTAGATCGAGAAGTCGATGAAGTCGCTCACCGCTAAAGGCCGAGGCCCCAGGGCCGCAGCTCGCGGAGCGGGCTGGAGGACGTTGAGCCCTCCAGGACCAGGATGTCGGGATCTCCACCGTCACGTGCCGCCCGGGACGATGTCGTGAGACCGTGTGGGCAGACCGGCGCCTGGACGTGCTGCTGCCTGACTTCACGGCCGCCACGAAGTCCAGCAGTCGCCGGCGGTCGTGGACTCGAAGCCCTTGCGCTGGCCATGAGCCGCGCTCCTCGAGGACCCGGTTGGGCAGCAGGAATCCGTCGGTGGTCACCAGGTCCACCCGGGGCGTGTCCGGGAAGCGGGCGAGCAGGTGGGCGATGAGCCGCGCCGTCGTGGACTTACCGACGGCGACCGATCCGGCCACCGCGACGACGAAGAGGTGGGCGGCGTTCTACCCCCAGGAAGGCGCCGGTTCGGTGCGCGCGGCGCTCGCGCGAGGTGGCGATGTAGTCCTCCGCGCAGCGCGGTCAGCCGATGGACGGCGTCCACCTCGGCCAGGTCGATAGGGTCGCCCTAGACCCGCAGCTTCTCGACGTCGGCCTGGGTCAGCGGCAGCGGCGCCGAGGACGCCAGGGCGGACCATTGGTCACGGTCCAGCTCGATATAGGGCGAGGCGCCTGCGGTGCCCAGGTCGTTCGGGTCACTCAGCTTGGAGTTCACCGGCACAGTGTCGCAAAAAGACGGACTCGGCGGACAATCCCGGGAATCGAAGCGGAATCGGCAGTGAGGTATCAACTCGGAGTCACCGGCCGAGGTCGGAGGGCGGTGAGGATCAATCCGAGGCGTTGCTGAGTGGCTCCAGGATCATGTCGACATCACACACCGAGGGTGGCTGCGCTCGTTGTCAACGCCGCGTCAGCGTGATTCGATCGGAGCATGTGTGGAATTGTCGGCCACGTCGGCCCTCTGACTGATACTGGTTCCTCCTGTTCCTGCTGTTGTTCTGATGGATGGCCTCGGCCGTCTGGAGTACCATGGATACGACTCCGCGGGCGTCTGCCCTGTCGGCCCTCCGGCCTGGACGCCGTCAGGAGGCGGCAAGCTCTCCGGCCTGCGCACGCTGCCCTGAGCGCCACTCCGCCGGCGCTACCGCAGGCATCGACACACCCGCTGGAGCACCCACGGCGGCCCGACGACGGTCAACGCCCACCACCGCGCGCCGGCCACCTCGCCGTGGTCCACAACGGCATCATCGAGACTTCCGCCCCTGCGAGGAGGTCGAGGCCGCCGGCGCGAGCTCATCTCCGACACCGACACGGAGGTCGTCGCCCACGTCCCTGGGACATCGACTTCACCGAGCGCCTGCGTCAGGACCCGGCCGCCGCCCTCCGACTCCGGCCACGGGTCGCCGAGCTCGGTCGCCTCGATGCAGGCCGTCACCGCTCGCCTCGAGGGCACCTTCGCCCTCCGGCCGTCAGCGACCTCGCCCCGCGGCCATCGTCGCTTTCTCTGCCGCTCCAGCCCGCTGGTCATCGGCCTGGGCGAGGGCGAGAACTTCCGCAGTGACGTCGCCGCCTTCGTCGCCTTCACCAAGAAGGCCGCCGAGGTCGACGACGACCAGGTGCTTCTCCTGACCGCCGACGCCGTCCACGTCTCGGGGACAAGGACGGCAGACGTCGACGGCCCAAGACCTGGGAGGTCACCTGACGCCTCCGCCGCCGTCAAAGGCGGCTACGACACCTCTGCATGGACAGGAGATCCACGAGCAGCCCACTCGCCGTGGCCGACACCCTGCGCGGCCGCGTCGACGAGCGCGGCTGAGCCCAGCTCGACGAGATGCGCATCGACCCGGCCGTCCTGCGCAGCGTCGACAAGATCATTGTCATCGCCTGCGGCTACGGCCTCCTACGCCGGGCACGTCGCCGACACGCCATCGAGCACTGGTGCCGCATCCCGTGAGGGTCGAGCTCGCCCACGAGTTCTCCGCCACCGCGACCCGGTCGTGGGTGAGAAGACCCTCACCGTAGCGATCTCCCAGTCCGGCGAGACCATGGACACCATTCAGGCCGTGCGCCACGCCCGCGAGCAGGGCAGCAAGGTCTCTGGCATCAGTCAACACCCACGGCTCGACCATCGCCCTGCGAGGCCGACGCCGTCCTCTACGACCCACGCCGGCCCCGAGATGCCGCCGTGGCCTCCCACCAAGGCCTTCCTCGCCCAGATCACCGCCTGCGCTACCTGCTGGGGCTCTACCTGGCCCAGCTGCGCGGCAACAAGTGGCCCGACGGGTCGCTGACTACCTGGACAACCTCGCCGCCATGCCGGGACCGGATCCAGCACGTCCTGGACAGCCGGAGGCCAGGGCGTGACATATGGGCGCTGAGCAAGGACAGGTCGCTCCTCCTGTTCCTGGGCCGCCACGTCGGCTTCCGGTGGCAGCTGGAGGGCGCGCCCGCCTCATGAGCTCGCCTACGTCCACGCCGAGGCTTCTGCCGCCGGCGAGCTCAAGCACGGCCCGATCGCGCCCATCGAGGAGGGCCTGCCGGTCTTCGTCATCATGCCCACCCCGCGCCGCCCCGTCCCGCATGACAAGGTCATTTCCAACATCCAGGAGATCCGGGCCGCGGCGCGCGCACCATCGTCATCGCCGAGGAGAGGTGACGGCGACGTCGGAGCCCTTCGCCGACCACATCATCCGGGTCCCCGCCACCCCACGATCCTGTGGCCGCTGCTGACCGTGGTGCCGTTGCAGGTCTTGCCGCCGCGCGCTGGCCGCTAGGGGTCTGACATCGACCAGCCGCGCAACCGGGCCAGTCCGTGACCGTCGAGTAGGACCGACGCGAATCATCGACCTCGACTCTCAACGGCGCCGAGCCCCGGATCTCGCGGCTCGGCCCTGCAGGGCCGGGCGCAGGACTTGACCCGCGGCTGACGCGAGCCTCGAGCGCTGGGAGGGACAGAGGGCCAGGTCGTCATCGTTGTCGACGTGGTCGGCCTGGGCGACGACGAAGGCCTGCGCCATGCCGCCGTCGTGGGCCAGCGAGAGGTGCCAGTGGCCGATGCCCGCCTGGCGCGCGGCCATGGCGGCGGCCCCGGTCAACCGCAGACGCGGCGGTGTGCCGGGAGTCGAGGTCACCTCGATGTCCTTGTAGGCCCACCCCTCGGGTGCATCCAGCCCCGAGCTCGGCGTAGGCCGACCCCAGGGCCTTGAGAACCGCCTCCTTGGCCGCCAGGCGCGCCCCCAGGGAGGCGGCTCGCTGCCGGCAGGCGGCCAGCTCGACAGGGGTGAAGAGGCGCTCGCGCAGGCCGGGTACCCGGTCCATATAGCCTTCGAGGCGGGTGACGTCGACCAGGTCAGTCCCTACTGCGCGGATCACTCGGCCATGTGCCGGGTGGACGGGAGCGGGGGCGAGAACGCGCCGCCTGAATCCTGGAAACGACAACTTTCCTGTGCCTGAGGGCCGGGACCGACCTACAGCACGTCTCATTTTCTGGAAATCGCGTCTCAGAACTTCGCTGGAGAAGCGAGCAGTGACGAGCGGAGGACAATAGGGACAGGTGAGTGACCAGCGACTCGCACGTTCCGAGCGACGTCATCGACCCCACCGCCTGCGCCTGGCCGGCCCGGGAGATCGCGGCGGCGGAGGCCCCGTCACCGCGGGCACCGACCGCTACATGAGGGCCGCCGCTCACGCGGTGGCCCGGGCCGCCCTGCGCGAGCTGCGACAGGGCCCCATATCTCCCGGCGCTGCGGTTGCCCCCGCTCGGCCCGCCTACGCGCCCGCTGTCCCGGCGAGTCCCGCCGGAGCGCCGGCGTCTCCCGTCTCACCGGGCTCACCGGCTAGACGCTGGCGGGCGTCGACGACGGGGAGGAGTCTACGTGAACCCGGGGTGGATCTCAGGGGCGCCGGTGCTCCTCCTGGTCGGCGGCGGGCACAACGGGGCCGACACCCTCCTGGCCGGAGGCCTGCTGGCACACAGCGGCTGCGCGGTCACCGCCGTCCGGCCACGGAGCACCCTCACCGTCGCCTGGAGGGGCCCAGCCACGGGTCTGACGGGTCTGGCGCCGGCTACCGCAGCGACGGCGAAGACTGACCAGGGACCGGCGCCGATGCCGCTGCCGTCGAGGCCTTTCCTCGTCCCATGCCGCGGACTCCGTCCTCGACGGACTCACCGCATCGAAGCCACTGGGCCGCTGCGTCCCGACGCCGTCGCCCTCATCGCTCCCTGCTCGTCGCGGCCGGACCACGGGGCGGCGTCCGCCGCTGCGTCATCGCCGTCGACCTGCCCAGTGGGACCGGCGTCGACGACGGCTGCCGTCGACGGCCCGGTCCCGCCGCCGACCGCACCATCACCTTCACCTGTCTCAAGGGGATGCCTGTGCCTGCCCTCCGGCCTGGCACCTGTGCGGCTCCGTCGAGGTCGTCCCCTCGGACTGCCGGCGACGCGGGCTGCCCATCGCCCGCCGCCCGTCGACGGCGCAGCCTGGGTGACTACTGCGCGATCCGTCCTCGAGCCCGGTACAGGCGACCACAAGTACACCGCGCGTGTCGTGGGCCCGTGGGCCGGCAGCCAGTCCTACCCCGGTGCGCGCTGTCCTGGCTGCCAGCGGCGCGGTGCGCGCCGGAGCCGGCATGGTGCGCCCGGCCGCGCCCCAGACGCGTGGAGGACCTCGTCCTGCGGCCCGGCCCGAGGTCGTCCCCACCGCCGGACGCAGCCAGGCACTTGTCCTGGGACCGGGCATCGACCCCACCGACACCGCCAGGGCCGACGAGCTGCGGGACATCCTGAGCCCCACCCTCGTCGCCGCGAGCGACCGGCAGGGTCATGTCGCCGACGGTGCCGCTGGGACCGCCGGCACCACTCCCTGGCAGAACTGCCGAGGCGGCGTCCCGGGCGGCCGCCCACCGTCGTCGACGCCGGCGCTGAGCGTCCTGACCGACGCTCTCGCCGAGAGCCTGACCTGCCCCTCCACGTCCTGACCCCGCATCGCCGGGGAGGCTCGCCGCCCTCCTGATGACACTGGCGGGCACGGCGGCGTCGGCGGACTCGCCCCGTGACTGGGATCGCGACGCGTCGAGGCTCATCCGGCGCTCGCAGTCCCGCGAGGCTCTCCCGTCTCACCGGTGCCACCATCCTGCTCAAAGCGGCGCCACGACGCTCTATCGCCGCCCGGACCATCCCTGGCTGTGTGGACTGCGGACCCGGCTGGATGGCGACCGCCGGAAGTGGGACGTGCTCGCGGTCGTCGGCGCCGTCCCTGGCCGGAGCCGTCGGTCCGCTGGGGAGCGAGGGAGCGGCGAGCACGAGGGACTCGCGCACGCGGCTGAGCGGTCCTCGACGCCGTGGCCGCCGGGGTCAGGCTGCACGCGCTCGCGGGCGCCTCGCGCCGCGGTGCCCCAGGGCGTCGGTGGCGGTACGCGGGCGGGCACCCGATCGCCGCTCTCGACATCGCCGCGGCCCTCGGGCCGGCCCGCCCTCGAGCTGAACTGGCTTTCGGCGGTCCCCCGCACCACCGAGTCATGTGCCAGCCTGCTGGGGAGGCGCATGGCGAACAACCTCGAGGCTCTCCACGGCAGTGCGACAATCGCGCGTGACCTCTACCGCGGACTCAGCAGCAAGGACAGCGACGTCGGTGACGATGGCGATGACAACGACGGCACCGTCGGCCCCGTCCACGCTCGGCCACCTCCAGCGAGCCCTCGTCGCTGCCCGGCGGCCATGCGCGCGCCGTCATCGACCCGGGAGGCCGTCGCCCACAACGGCCGCCTTCTGGCGCAGGCGGCCGGCGTGCCGTGGATGGCGTGGTCAAAAGCCGACGCCACTGGCCACGGCCTGGGGACCGATCGTCTGACGGCCCTGTCCGCGGGGGCCTCATGGCTGGGAGTGGTCCAGCTCGCCGAGGCCCCCGACCCCTGCGCACCTCTTCGATGAGGCCGTGCGGGCCCGCCCCTGCGGAGTCCTACGGCGAGACGCCCGGGTCCTCACGGCTCGTGCCCGTCGATGGATCCTGCCCAGCGGCGTGCTGACGACTGGCGCCCCTGCGCGCCGCCCCTGGCGGCTGACCTGGACCTGTCGGTCTCCACCCTTCCCCAGCTCGAGGCCCTCGGTGGCGCGGCGCAGGGCGATAAAGTGCGCTCGCCTCCATCTCAAGGTCGACACCGGCATGTCGCGCGGCGGCGCCATGGAGGAGGACCTGCCGCGGTCTGGGCCGCCGCGCTGAGACGGGCAGCGGACGAGGAGCGGTCGACGTCGTCGGCCTGTGGTCACACCCTGTCCCGCGCCGACGAGCCCACCAGTGGCTCACCGAGGAGCACCTCGCGCGCGTACCGACAGGCCGAGCATCGTCCCGGAGGCCGGGCCTGAACCCGCCCCTCCACCACGTGCCGCCACCGGCGGTCTCCCTGTGGCACCCGGGCGCCCGTATGCGACCTGGTCCGGTGGGAATCGGCCTGCACGGGCTGAGTCGACCCATCAGTGCCACCTAGTGCCGAGCTGGGCTGCGGCCCGCTCATGCGTCTGGAGTCCGCCCTGGTGCAGGTCGAGCGCATCGACGCCGGGCAGGCCGTCTCCTCACGGAGGCTCCTGGAGCGCCCCCACCGACCGCTGGGTGGGGCTCGTCCCCTGGGTTACCTCGACGGCGTCCCCGCGCCGCCAGCTCGGCGGGGCCCGTGAGCGTGGGCGGTCTGAGGACCTCCGTCGTGGGCCGGTGTGTATGGACCCGGGTGGTCATCGACCTCGGCCCGGCTCCGACGAGACCGGCGAGCCCTCTCGCGGCGCCGGCTCGCGGTCGGGGACACCGCTGCGCTCTGGGGCGCCCTGGCGCCTGAGTCGAGGAGGCCGTCCCGACGGCGGACGAGGCGCATAGCCTGCGCACCATCAACTACGAGATCGTGACCCGGCTCGGGCGCCCGCATCCCGCGCTGCTACGTCGGTGGGGGAGGCCTGAGGCATACGCTCGGCCCTGAGAGAACAGCAGACGTCGGATCTCGGCGGCCCTGGCGTCCAGGAGCTACGGCGGGCGCTGGCTCCACGAACGGATGAGGAGGACATGAGCGGTGCGCCCGCAGCACATCTGAGAGCTGTTCGAGATCACCGTCACACCGCGACGCCGATGAGACCCGGGCCCTCGGCGCTCGTCTGGCCCTCCTGCTGCGTGCCGGCGACCCTCGTCATGCTCTCGGTGGGCCTGGGGCGCCGGTAAAGACCACGCTGGCCCAGGGCATCGGCGCGGCCCTGGGGTGCGCCGTGTCTCCTCGCCCACCTTCATCATCGCTCGCGTGCACCCTCACTCGGTCGACGGCCCCGACCTCATCCACGTCGACGCCTACCGGATCACCTCCCTGAGGAGGTCGACGCCCTCGACCTGGACTCCATCCCTGAGCGACTCGGTCACCCCTGGTCGAGTGGGGTGAGGACAAGGTGGAGGCCCTGAGCCCCGATCGCCTGAGATCGAGGTCTCGCTGCCTCACGGCGCCGTACGCACTGGCGCCCCGCAGTCCGACGCACGTCCCAGCTCGTCGCTCGCTCGATGGCGCAGGATCCGTCGTCGACCTGCGAGGTCGACGACGGCAGCCGCGCGGTCATCCGTACGCGCCTCGGCCCGCGATGGGCCGACGTCGATCTGACCCCTCGGCCGCCGGAACGTCCCTCACCAGCCTGGAGCGCCACTGTGAACACCCTCTCCCGTCGCTCCCGTCCGCGACGCCATCCCCATCCGCGCCCGCCGGCCATCGCGGGCCCCTGCGAGCCCGCCAGGCCTGCGTCCTGCCGCCGCCCTCCTGTCCATCTCAGCTCCTGGGCTGGCGTGCCCACGCCGCACCGAGCCGTCAGCGCGGCGCAGGAGACCAGTCGCCCGGACGGGACGGCGACTGGCCACGTCCGAGCCGGCGACCACGACCAACGCGACGGCGCGGGCCACACGCCGGTCGACCTGGCGACCGGCCACACCCCGCAAGCAGTGGCGGACGGACTCGCGCGGCGCGGCCAAGTCCCTCATGGAGAGCGACTGCGTGGCCCAGGTGCGTCAGAGCACCGGTGAGCAGGGGGAGATCACGGTCGGGGATCTGAGAAACGTCTACACCTGGGCGCCTGAGTTCCTCGATGGCTCCCAGCCCTCCGCCCTGCCCGTCGACGCCGGACGGGCCGCGACTGCACCGCCGCCGGCAAGCCCCGTCGGCCTGTGCTCGCGGGTGGTGGACGGACAAGGACGCACCACCTGCACGCATGTTCGACGACGACCTGGCCACCGACGTCGACCAGATGGGCGACGCCCATCTCATTCACGACCGCAACGCCAACGCCTGGTACTCGCTGCAGGGCACCACGGTGACAGCGCTGGGGGAGGCCGCCACCCGACGTCTGGCCGGCCCCATCGAGCTGAGCGACTACGGGGAGATCCTGCGTGAGCGCGCCGGCTCCAAGCCCAAGACCTCCGCCACGCAGAGCGAGGTGCGCTCCACCGCGGCGGCTGGGCGATCTGGGGCCGGTCCTGGCGGTCATCGTCGTCGGGGTCATCACCGTTATCATCACGGTCCGCCACGAGCGCAAGGTGACGGCGCCGCTGCGCCAGGCCCGCAACCGCGCCGATGGCCGAGCGCGCCGACCGTGCAGCAGTCGCGACCAGTCCCGACGATCGAGGGCGTCGCGGTTCGCCGGGCATCCCGCGCGCGGCCATCGACCTGTCCTCCTCGGTGAGGGCGCGCGATGATGCGCACGGGCTACAACGGGCGGCGAGACCGGGGAGACACGATCCCGGAGTCAGCGTCGATCACCCCCGGGATCTGAGGGCATAGGGCTGGGCCCGGTGCGAACTCCTCCATCGACTCCTCCTGGGGACACAGGCTCGCGGTCGTTGAAAGCGCCGGGACGGCGAGGCCGTCGACCGCCCGGCGGAGAGCGCTGCCACCGGCGGCTCGCCCTCTGCGAGTGCTGAGCCCAGGCCGAGCAGACTGATACCCGCAGGCACGCTCGAGTCCCTGGGGCAGATGCCTCGGAGTCGCTGTCCGCCCTACGACGTGGCCGACTGTCCACTGGACGCCGTCGTCGCGGCCATCGGGCCGGCCCCTTCACCGGGCTGCGGGCCGGGCTGGTGACGGCCAGGGTCGTCGGGCGCACCGCGGCGTGCCCGTCCACGGCGTTTCCAGCCCGGACGCCGTCGCCCGACGCGCCCTCGACGAGCTGTCCGCTCGCGACGGCGAGCAGACAGCCGCACAGGATCCTGTAGTCCTGGTCGCCACCGACGCTCGCAGGCGCGAGGTCTACGCGGGCACTCTTCCGCGCCAACGGGCCCGATGACGTCACCCGCCTGACCGAGATCGACGTCTGCCCTCCGGCCCTGCCGTCGAGCAGAGCGGATCAGCGGGCAGGCGGGCGGGATCGGAACAGTCGATCTGTAGTGGCCTCCGGCGCCGCCTCACCCTCGAGCTGAGTGAACCTGACCCGCTCCCGCGAGGCGCTCGCCCCTGTTTCCGGCGACGCCCTGACGCAGGTGCGCATCGCCCTGGCCCTGCCTGGGCCAGCGGCGAGGAGCTGGGCACGAGCCGCTCTACCTGCGCCACGCCGACGTGCAGATGCCCGCCGCGCCGCAAGCGCGTGCATGCTGGATACCGTCGTCCAGGTGACCGGGAGTGGCCGACGACGCACGAAAGACGGGCCCTCGGCTGCGGAGATGCCGAGGACGGGACCTGACGCCATCGCCCGCCTCGAGAGCGAGCTGTTCGCCGAGGCCTGAGCCGAACCCGTACTGGCGGTCGAGCTGGAGGCCTCTAGGGATCGCGCCGACCGTCGCCATAGTCGTCGTCGAGTCCGGTGACGATCGCGTAGACCGGCGCAGCACGAGATGCAGCCGCAGGACTCCCGGGTTACGCCGGCCTCTACCACGCCGGCGGCCTGACCAGCGCCGACCTGCTGACCATCGCCACGATCCCGGCGTGGCGCGAGGCGCGACTGGCCTCCCGCATGCTCACCGAGCCGTGGGCACGGCCCGAGGAGCGGGCTGCCCTGACGTCCTGCTGGAGGTGCGCCAGTCCAACGAGGCCCGCCCAGCGGCTCTACGCCAGGCACGGATTCGCTCCCCATCGACGGCGCCGCTAGTACCAGGCGCCGCCCGAGACGCCGTGGTCATGAGCGCTGACGCTGCAGCCGCGCCTGGGCCCGGTCGGGAGCGACGGTCGAGGACCGAGGTCATGAGGTCAGCGAGGCGACCTCGGAGCGGACCCGAACAGACGGGATGGGCTGGCTGATGGGTTGCGACCAGGAGGACGAAACGGCGCGAAGGTCATGATAGCACGGCAGGCGCCGGCCTTTGACACGCTCCCGCCTCGAATGGCCTCCATTGTCTGAGACCACACGATTTGCGTGACGCCCTCCAGCGACGAAAGGTGCCTGCGAGGTGCCGGTCAGCATATTCAGCGCGTTGAATCCGAAGTTGAGGCCTTGCGAAACTCCGATTCTGCGGATTGTCGACGTATCTGCGCGCGCGCCAGATGGGACCACGCCCTGATCGCTAGCCTTTGCCGTGGCCGAAAACATCTGCTCCTTCCTGAAGAGGCGGACCGCCTCCACGACCGTCTTCATGAAGCGCATGATGGCGATCTCCGGGCTGGTGTTCCTGTTCTTCGTCCTTCCACGCCTACGGCAACCTCACTACTGAGGGTGAGATTGCACGATCACTACGCGCACTTCCCTGCGTACGCTGCTCGAGCCGATCCTGTCTCTGCAGCGGCGTCCTGTGGATCCTGCGCCTGGCGCCCTCTGGCTGCCTCCTGGCTCACGCCGGCAGCGCCTTCCACCCGTGGGTGCGCAACAGCGGGGCCTGCGGCAATGACAAGTACGCGGTCAAGAAGCCCGGCGCGGAGCACTTGCCTCCCCGCTACGCTGCCATGCGCACCATGCGCTGGGGCGGGAGTCATCCTGCTGCTGTTCATCGTCTGGGACATCCCTGCGAAAGTTCACCACCCTGACACTGACGCCCGGGGCCACTACGAGCATGGACGCGCCTACCCTGAACATGTGGTACGGCTTCCAGCTGTGGTGGGTGTGGCTCATCTACGCAGATCGCGCTGGCGGCCCTGTGCCTCGCACGTCGTGGCACGGCGTGTGGCCGGCCTGCAGACGCTGGGCGCGGTGCGATGCACCATCCCCTTCATCCGGCTGATCGCGTTCGTGGTGGCCTTCGGCCCGTTCGCCGCCTTCATGATCGTCCGACGGCGATCTTCTTCAGCTGGTGCCGACGCGCCCATGACCGGCGCCCAGTACGCGATCGAGGCTGCCGAGGCCGGCAGTCGCTTCCCACTGAGAGTGAACGACTATGACTGAACTCATCGACGGCCTGTACTACGAGGGCGAGAAGATCGCCGACACCAAGGCCCCCACTCCGTCCCGATCGACCGGCGCTGGGAGCAGCGCAAGTTCGAGGCCAGCTCGTCAACCCCGCCAACCGCCGCAAGCTGGACATCATCGTCGTCGGACCATGCCTGCGCGGCGTGCTGCCGCCTCCCTGCGAGCAGGGCCACAACGTCAAGGTCTGTCTTCTACCAGGACCTCGGCCGCCGGCGCACTCCATCGCCGCGCAGGGCGGCATCCCAACGCCGCGAAGAACTGCGCAACGACGGCGACTCGACCTACCGCCTCTTCTACGACACGGTCAAGGGCGGTGACCACCGCGCCCGGGAGGACAACGTCTCACCGCCTGGCGGAGGTCTCAGCCAACATCATCGACCAGTGCGTGGCCCAGGGCGTCCCTTCGCCCGCGAGTGCGGCGGCCTGCTGACAACCGTCGCTCTTCGGCGGCGTGCAGGTCTCCCCGCACCTTCTACGCCCCGCGGCCAGACTGGCCAGCAGCTCCTCATCGCCTACCAGGCTCTCTGGAGCGTCAGGTCACGCCGGACGGTCAAGGAGTTCCGCCGCCATGAGATGGTCGAGCTCATCATCGTCGACGGCCAGCCCGCGGCATCGTCACCGCGACATGGTCTCCCGGGGAGATCGAGACCCATCTGCTGACGCCGTCGTCCTGGCCAGGCGGCGGTACGGTCGTTCTTCTGTCCACCAACGCGATGGGCTGCAACGCCACCGCCATCTGGCGCGCGCACCGCAAGGGCGCCTACTTCGCCAACCCTGCTACACGCAGATCCACCCCACCTGCATCCTCGGTCCGGGGACTTCCAGTCCAGCGCTCACCCTCATGAGTGAGTCCTGCGCAACGACGGCCGCATCTGGGTGCCCAAGAAGGCCGAGGACTGGTGACAGGGACCCGCGCGACATCCCCCTGAGGAGGCGCGCGACTCACCACCGAACGCATCTACCCGGCTCGAAACCTCGTGCCGCGTGACATCGCCTCGCGCCAGGCCAAGAACATGTGCGACGAGGGCCGCGGCGTGAGGGCCGGCTCATCATGAGCGGGACCCCAACGGCAACGAGCGGATGATGCGCGAGTCTACCTGGACTTCTCCGAGGCCATTGGGCCGCTGAGCAAGGACGCCGTCTCCGCCCGCTACGGCAACTTGTCTCGAGATGTACCAGCGCATCACCGGGACGACCTCTACGAGGTCCCCATGCGCATCTACCCCGCCGTGCACTACACGATGGGCGGCCTGCAGGTGGACTACGACCTGAGTCCAACGTCCCCGGGCCTCACATCGCCGGAGAGGCCAACTCTCCGACCACGGCGCCAACCGCCTGGGTGCCTCGCGCCTCTGTGCAGGGGCCTGGCCGACTGGCTACTCGTCCCGCCCGACACCATGAACGACTACCTGGCGGACATGTGCCGGGCCCAAGGTCGACCCGAACGCCCTGAGATCCTCGAGGCCAGCGCTCCGTCGAGGAGCGCGTCGCCCGCCTCCTGGCGCTGCGGAGACCCGCAGCGTGGACGACTTCCTGCGGCCCTGGGCCGCACTGCATGTGGGAGTACTGCGGCATGGAGCGGCGCGATGCCGGTCTGCGCGACGCCATCGCAACAGATCCGTGGCCTCAGGAGGAGCTCCCTGGCGCTGCCTCGCATCACGGGCCAGGCCGACGAGCTCAACCAGGCCCTGGAGAAGGCCGGCTGCTGCTGGACTTTCGAGCTGGCCGAGCTCATGTGCATCGACGCCCTGCACCGGCGTGAGTCCCGCGGTGGTCACTTCCGGGCGGAGTCCAGACGCCCGAGGGTGAGGCCATGCGGCATGACGACGAGTTCTCTACGTCGCCGCCTGGGAGTGGGCGGGAGAACTGTCCGCCGATCCTCCAGCGGGAGGACCTCGTCTACAAGCGACATCGAGCCTCAGCAGCGGAGTTCCAGGCGAACATCAAGCTCAAGATCTGCGCGCCAGAAGAACAAGGACTCGAAGGCGGCACTTCGAGGAGTACGCCATGAGCGGGATCGAGAGCACATGAGCTCGAGGTCCTCGACCCGCTCAACGAGCAGCTCTTCGCCGAGGGCAAGGAGCCGGTGGCCTTCGACTCGACTGCCGCGAGGGCATCTGCGGTCAGTGCGGCGTGGTCATCAACGGGCAGGCCCACGTCCGATCCGCTCCACCACCCGCCAGCCGCACATGCGTCACCTGGCGGAGGACCCCTCTTCAGGATGTGCTCCACCATCACGATCGAGCGTGGCGCTCGACCGGCTTTCCCGGTGCTGCGCGACTCATCGTGGACCGCTCCGCCCCTGGACCGCATCGTCCAGGCCGGCGGCTACATCTCGGTCAACACTGGTGGAGCCCTGAGGCCCACTCGGTGCCCGTGCAGAAGGGGAGAGGCCGACGCCGCTCGAGGCCGCCGCCTGCATCGGCTGCGGCGCCTGCGGGCCGCCCGCCCCAACGCCTCGGCCATGTTGTTCACGGGTGCGAAGATCTCGCACCTGGGCCTGCTGCCGTAGGGCCAGCCTGAGCGTCTCGCCCGGTGGTGAGCATGCTCAACCAGCAGCGACGCCGAGGGCTTCGGCGGCTGCACGAACATCGGAGAGTGCGCGCCGTGTGCCCCAAGTCGGTGCCGCTCGAGGTCATCTCGCGCCTCAACCGGGACCTCGGGCCACGCCCGCGGGAAGGGCCAGCACGCCCACTGACCTCTGACCTGCTCAGACGAGCTGGCAGTTCGCGCGTACCCCAACAGAAATTCTGTAGGGCTACGCGAAGAATGCCCGGCCCGGTGGTGTTCCAGCGGTGTCCGGTTCCGGTTCTACCAGCGCACCCCGAGGTGGATGCCGTGGCGGGCGAGCTCGCGGCACATGGTGGGGGCGTCGTTGGGCCAGGCGTCCTTCCAGGTCCAGCGGGCGACGTCGTATCCGGCGCGGATGAGGGCGGAGCTCGCGCTGGCGCTCGTCCCAGACGGTGTCGTCGGCGTCCCAGCGAAGCTGTTCTTGGCGTACTTGATGCGGCGCTGTCGAACCCGCCTCCGACCATGCGTGGTGGGGCCAGAGGAAGTCGAGGCGGTAGAGCTCGCCGTCGATGCTGACCTCGTGCTGGAGTGGCGGGTCAGCAGGGTGGCCTGCCACATGCGGATGCGGAGACGGACTGCCGGGGACTCGGCGCCTCGTCGGCCAGGTGAGCGGCGGTGCAGCGCTGCGTGATGCCGCGGGCGCCGGTGGGGAGGCGGTCGACGGCGTCGGCCAGCTCGGCGTGGGTACCGGCGGCTGGCGCAGGGCGGCGTCCGGCGGCGCACACGCTCTGGGTGAGCCCACCCCACCGGGCCAGATCAACGACCGTGTCAGAGGCGTTGGACACCAAGACTCTCTCGACCGTTTCCAACGCGCCGAGCCCGGTTCTTCCCGACGTTGCAGAAGAGCGGTGCTCGATCGATCCGTGCGACGTCCGAGGCACTGAACCCGCCTCGGATGCGGGCCCACCAGCGGAGCGCCGAGCCACACGGGCCGCCGATGGGCCGAGCAGGACCAGGTCCCCTGTGGCCTTTGGCCACCGCAGCCCGGGCGAGGGTCAGATGTCGAGGTCCGGCCTGGCTGCCCACCCTGCCGCGGGTATAGACGCCAGGACCGATCCGGGAACAGACCCGGGCGCGCGCATTGCAGCAGCCCCACCGCAACGGCAGTACTGGGTGACGTGAAGGAAATGACGGGGCGTTGTGAGATGGACTTTGAGGCAATGCCGGTGGTCATGCCTTACCAGCGTGAGGGCTGAGCTCCAAGACGAGAACTGGCATCGATGCTCTGTGGACCGGCGGTCGATGCCCGTCTGTGGAAACCGGCGTACCAGAATCACGCCGCCCGGTGCCAATCAGTGAAGAGGCATTCTCTCACGTACCAACAGAAATCGTAGGGCTACGCGAAGAATGCCCGGCTCGACGTCGGGCGCTAGCCGTCGATGGTGACACTCGACCCCGGTGAAGTCGGGGGATCCGGGAGTAGCTCGGATCGGCTCGCGACGCCGTCGCCCACGAGGAGGAT
>BNJU01003970.1_pt1 | contig 42644 bp, 51 predicted proteins | sample 8539281 | NCBI WGS metagenome assembly BNJU01 (sample SAMD00202456, study PRJDB9452) | human saliva metagenome | isolation source: human saliva | place: Japan
GCAAGCCGAGTTAGTGTTGCAGCAGGATAAGATAAAGCAAGAACAAAGAGAACTAAAGATGCATTTGAAGAAATAGCAAACGTTTATATTTAGTACTGTTAGAATACGCATTAACTATCAGTTAAACCTTATGCAACAAAGGAGCGTTACACAACTGATAATGGTCGTTAAGGACGGCACCGTTTGAAAAAGGTAGTCGTTCCTTGTTGTCCGTGCCGTATGCGTCATGGGCGTGACCAAAAAGATGTAATTTGGGTTTTTACTTCAATACCTTATTTCTCAAAAGATGGAATTTCCCCAATGTATTCCGTTGGATTCGTCCAGTATCATCGCAGGTGGTTCGTGTAATAAGTACGTCTACACCATGCGGTATGATACTCTCTTGATGATTGTATGCCAAACCAAAGAATCTTACACCCTCGATTTCACAGCCTCTGTCTTGCAAGAAATGAATATTATTGGGCAAGTCTTCTATGTTTTCAGCTTCCCATAAACATAGATCGTGATTGCCTCGTGACAAAAATCTTATGACGGTAGGGTTGTTCGATTAACCAGTTCAGGAAATTGAGTGCCTCCTCTTCTGTACCCATATCAGTAAAGTCGCCACAATGCACCAAAACATCAGCTGTTGGTAAATTGGTCAGCAGCCGATGTCGATTGTGGGTATCTGAGATTTGAAGTATAGTCATCTTAGATTGTTATGGGTTATTGGTATACCACACAGGGACTTTATCGAAGCCTACAATATATTCAGTGTGAGGATGACCATACTTAGGACTAATTTGCCAAATGATTTCTACATTATCTGAAAGTTGTTCAAAGAAAGAGGCTAACACATCCATATTCTCCTTTACCCTGTCTGCTTCAAGGCTTTGCAACTCCAGCCCGAGCATAACAGTTCGAATATTATTATTGCTATAGGATATAGGATAAATGGGCTGGTCGCTAACGAAAGGGCTGTTCCCGAAGTAATATATGTTGCTGTACGAGCAAACCTCCTAAAATCATTAAAATCCATACCTATGAGTCCAACAGTTTCTATGAAATGATGGAAAAACAGCAGATAGTGCAGAATGTCATCTTGTACTGTACTATCTTGTGAGGTAAGAATATTGTAGAATTCCCATCTTTCCTTGAACAAATCATACTGTATGCTAGAGTGCAGGTCTAGAATAAAAATGCTACCAGCTATACCTTTATACTGTTTAATAAAAGAGTCTATTTCAGATACATATACTTCAACATTGTCAGTGAAGACAAAAATAGCTAAGCATTGTTTTGGAGTGTAGGTCGTCATTACAATTACATATATCTTTATAGGGCAGTTGCAGACTGCTTAGTATTTCTTTGGCTTTATCACCAAAAACAATGATAAGCAACAAATTGTGGATATGATTCCCCAAAATCCGAGAGTTGATTCAATTCTTCCATTTATTTTCTTTTCTAAATCTTAATTTTTGAAACAAGCTTCATTTCACTAATCTTATCCATTATCCACCCCAACACTTCTCTTTTTATTGCAGGATATTGAGCAGGATTATGCCAGTTATTAGCTGCGTTATCAGAAACTCAACTCCAACCGTAAGGATAATTTTTGGTTGGTGCCTCTGTAAAACAATCAAGTTTCTTTTGAAGGATGCTCATATCCATGGAGAAATGCCAATCCATACATTTTCTCCAATAGGTTCTATCATCAGTTTTTAATGACGATTGCATAGGACTCATTTAAATCTCGCCATAAAGCCCCATTGTCATCTTGACGTTCTTTAAATCCAAGGTCTTTTTAAAGGCTCAATTATATGGTCTTTTCTTAATTTATCTCCGATTTGTTCATTTAATAGTAGCAATTCAGAAGTAGCATCAATATATTTCTCATCAATGGCTTTATTAATAATACTTTGTTGATATTTTGTTTCCATGTCTTGATGGGTAAGTTGTTTGATAATCGTGATATAATCTTCTGATGGTGCTGTGAACAGGCTTTTTTGGGGGTGAGTTGGTACAAAACCTTCTAACAACTTTAGTATATCTTGTGCATAGGAAAGTTTGATAAATTAAAAATATCTCCTCCCAAGGAATATGGAGAAGGATCACTACCATACAAAGTAAGATAAACTAATTTGAAATTATTTTCCCAAACGTTTTTACCCCATAGTTATGATATCGAAGCAGTTGATTAGGGCTGGTCACCCGCATAGATTTTATTTTCAATGATAATGGCATGTTCCTCGTCTTCAAGAATAATCATCTATACGTCCACCATTAGTTTCTGTTACTTCCTAGCGCGTTCAACTATCTGCTCTTTTACAATGTGTAATAGAATCCTCTGGCAACCCCAAAGCTATAAAGGAACAATTTGAGAAATTCATTTCCCAAACCATGGTTTGCCTTTGGATTGAGTAATGTTTGATGAGTAAACGGAATGCAAGCGTACTTCGTCAGAGCACTATATTCAGCGCAGAAAACATATTAAAAGCATTTTCCTTCCTCTCTCTCTTCTTTAGCCTCTCTTGTTCAGCATGATGTAATGGTAATAACTGAGATAGTAATTCGTTGATACTATTGGGCATAATATAAATGTTTTAGTTAGTTTCTTGCTCCACAATCTTGCTTAACTCTTCCTCTACTTCCTCCACTGTAGGCAGAACCGATTTTAGATTATCAGGAAAAGCTTTTGAGAGTTGATAATCGCTGACACCAATTGGCTGGTCGTAGCCAGAAAGAGCATATTGCGCCACCACCTTATCTCCTCCATTGCAGAGGAGCAAGCCAATCGTCTTGTTGTCGTGTTCGCCACGGAGGATATCATCCACTACATTGATGTAGAAGTTGAGTTGCCCCATATATTCAGGCTTAAAAGGTGTGGCTTTAAGTTCGACAACAGTACGCATGCAGTTGGATGTTATAGAGAATGAGGTCGGCATAAAAATCAGAATCGCCTACTTCAAAATGCTTCTGCTGTGCCACAAATGCAAAGCCACAGCCCATTTCCAAAAGATATTTGGTGATATGCGAAACCAATTGCCGTTCAACGTCTCGTTCTGCCATTTTATCTGTTTCCCCCATCATATCAAAGATGTATGGGTCTTTCATCAGATAGTTGGCAAGGTCGCTTTTGCAGGTTTGGGTCATCAGCCGAGAAGTTACTCACCTTCTTTGCGGTAATCTGCCGAGCAAACAGCTTTGTTTCAATCTGCATTTGCAGAACATTACTGCTCCAACCATTGGCAACTGCCTGTGTAATATACCAAAAGCGTTCACCCTAAAGGCAACTTGCTGTTAGCAGAATTACATGGCTTGCCCAGTTGGTGCAAACAATGGCAGATTGCTTGAAGATATCCTCTATCTTACTAATGTCGTTGTGATAGATAGCCGACAGCATTTCAGAAATCTTCCCCAATTGCGCAAGAGGCTGTTGCGTAATTATATTTCCTTGAATATCTGTGGTTTGTATTTGCGCAAGAGGCTCTTGCGTAAATTGATTTAGTTTGCTCGTTAGTTGTAATATATTATCAACCGAAGGGCTATTAAGCAATCCTTCAACCTTACCCATTTCCGTTAGAACTTCCATAGGATAAGCTTTTTGCGAACTGGCACATATAGATAAGGTTGTGAGTGGAATACCCTTTCTTGTCGGGATATTGTGAGCGTATAGCCTTGATAGATTGTCGATAACCTTGCTTTCCCAGCCTTCTTTCTTTTGGAGGTAGAGGATAAAATGCCCTACTTTCCAATAGTGGAAGAGCATATCGGCATTAGCCGAAGTAATCATGCGCACTTGTGTATGCTCGAGGTCAGTACCAATAGCTCGTACAACGAGAGATAAATCTTGCTTATCGGCTTTCTGTATTTTATCTTTGCTCATATTGTCTTGGAGTTATAATTGATTGAATTTACTCATAGCATTCGCCTTGATATCGTCTGCAATATCAATATACGGCTTCATCGCCTTATAGTCTCTATGCCCTGTCCATTTCATCACAACTTGGGGAGGAATACCCAATGCAAGCGCATTGCAAATGAATGTTCTACGACCTGCGTGTGTGCTAGCAGGGCTATATTTAGGTGTAACATCGTTCATGCGCTCATTACCTCTATAATAAGTTTGGCGCACAGGCTCGTCAATCCCTGCCATTTCTGCCAATTCTTTGAGATAATCGTTCATCTTCTGATTGGTAATCACAGGTAGCGCCTTGTCATCTTCAAATGCTACATCTTTGTATTTATCAAGGATCGCTTTGTTGTGATTGTTCAATTCGATAATCAAACCATCGGAAGTCTTGACCGTTGTAACCTCAACATGGTCGCCTTTAATATCACTTCTGCGAGATTGAATACATCCGAATAAAGCGCAAACCCTAGAAGCTATTGGAAGAGGAAAACATCACGTACACGTTCGAGAGCCTGCTTTGTTGGCAGGTATTTCGAACTCTCGGAGACGGTTGAGTTCATCCCAAGTGAGAAAGATGATTTTTCTTTTGGGTACTCTTGAGTTTTGGCTTGTAGCTGTCGTAGGCGTTGTTCTGATGCACGCCTTTCTTGAAAGCTCAGCGTAGAAACCATTTCAAGAAACTCAGTTGCTTGCCAATGGTTGTGTGTGCGCATCTCCCTTTACATCACGCAGATAACCCACATAGTCATTCAGCTCTCGCTCATCAAAGAACTCAAAGGTAAGTCCTTCACGAAAGTTGGTCAAATGATTTTTCACGGCTGCAAACTTCTCCATACGTGGAATCTGTCCAATTGTTCTGACGTCCACAATCCTCGACAAAAATCATCAAACACCTGAAAGAAATCACAAGGCAACGTTTTTTCTTTGGCTTAGGTTCTTCGCTCACAGGTTTGTGCAAAGCATTGAAAAGCCTCCTTTATCTGTTCGGGCGTTGGCATTACGTCCTCACTCAAACCTCTTAAAGATTGACTGTATTTCCGTGTAATACCTCAAGAGCGAAGCATTGATTTCAGAAGTCGATTGTTTTCAGCTTTGTTGCTACAACCATTTTTCACACGCTGCTTATCTGCATCCCACTTTGGCTGAATCAATGCGATAGCCAGTGGTGAACTCAATCCGCTTGACGCAAAATTAACGCGCATACGAATAGGCTACGTTCTCTGTGATAAGAACTCCGTCCTTCTTCCCTGCTCTCCAACGTGAAGATGATATTCCGTTTGATATTCATACCTTCGGGTGTATTGTTTTATGCACCCAAATTTACACCCTAAAAATGATATTACCAAAGATTTTCCGTGAAATCTCATTTTATTAACATTTTGCGTAAACTACTATATTACAATAGATTGATACGATTTGATAGTTTGTGACAGTTCGAGAGAAAGAGCTCTCTCTCCGCTTTAGGTACTCTGAACAGACCAACAGAGAAATCCTAACAAAACGTAAGTATCATAGCTACAAGTAGTTATGATACTTTTTCTTTTATACATTCTTCTTCTCAGAGTACGTACAGAGGGGGTAAATACTCCCCAAATACTCTACAATGAGCTACAATCTGGCTACACCTTTTTGAGGCAAAATAAAAATTGTAGCTAAGAGTTCGTACAGAGTACGCATAGAGTACACGCAAATTGCTGTTATTCAAATAAATATGTCGAACTTTGCAGCGTGGTTACAGAAGTTTATCTCGCTAATAATTCAATCTTTTGGCTACAATTCTATTAGAAGCTGGCTACAATTATTGAATATTTGGCTACAACTTTCCTTTCCATGGCTACAATTAAACAACAGCAACGCAAATGAAAAACCATTTTTCAGAGCAGTCTTCATTTGAGAAGCAACTATGTGAACAAGGAGGGTAAAACACCCGTGATGTTGAGAATCTATCTCAACAACGAACGACTTTCCATTGACTCAACAGGCATTGCCGTTCAGCAGTCGCAATGGGATAGTGAAAAAGAACGACTGAAAGGGAAGGACTACAGAGGCTCTTTCTACTAATCTCGAGTTGATAACATCCAAAGCGGATTGCAGACTATCTTTCAAAAAGTTGGAAATGACAGATGCTATTTCTTTGGAGCGTATCAAGTCGGAGTATCTCGGCAAGAAAGAAGAGGTAGAAACGATGATGACACTCTTCGATAAGCACAACAAAGATATTGCCAAGCAAGTGGGCATATCTGTAAGTGCTGCCACTTTTCAGAAATATAATGTCTGCAAACGACACTTTCACGACTTTCTTGCAGGATAAGTACAAACGTTCGGACATACGCTTGTCGGAACTCACCTATATTATCATACACGACTTTTGATATTTATCTTCGCACAGTAGTTGGTCAGAACCCGAATACAGCCACCAAGACAATGAAGACTTTCAAGACAATTACGATTTTAGGAAGAAAAATGGGCGTAATCCATCACGATCCTTTTCTTAATCATCGCTTTCACCTTGAGCCAGTCAATCGTGGTTTCTTGACAGATGAAGAGATTTTTGAAGATAGCCACAAGGATCTGGGCATACAACGTTTGGAATTGGTTCGTGATTTATTCGTATTCTCGTGCTTCACAGGTTTGGCGTACATTGATGTGGCCAACCTCACTCCCGAGAACATTGTTACCCTTGATGACAAACAATGGATAATGACAAAACGACAGAAGACGAGTGTTGCAACAAATGTTCTTTTATTGGATATTCCGAAGAATATCATCGAAAAGTATAGTGGCAAGACCTATCGTGATGGTAAACTTTTCCCAATGCTTACCAATCAGCGAACCAATTCATATCTGAAGGAAATTGCAGATATTTGTGGAATTAAAAAGGACCTAACCTTTCACATGGCTCGCCACACATTTGCAACAATGTCATTGAGTAAAGGTGTTTCTATGGAATCAGTTTCTAAGATGCTGGGACATACCAACATTAAAACGACACAAATTTATGCCCGTATTACCAATAAGAAAAATAGAACACGATATGGAACAGTTGGCTGGCAGTTAGACAAGTTTAATGTAGCTATGGGCATCAACTCAAAATAATGTACAACCCTAAACCAAGAAGATTATGACAACTAAAAAGGAACTATCCTACTTCCGTCTGAAGTTAGAGAACTATCTCAGTGAGCATTTCCCCGAAATGCTGAGTGACAAACCATTCATAACGGCAAGAGCTGATGAATCCCTTACTACCTATTGTGATGCTGTGGCACAAGGCTTCTCGCATCCCGAAGCTGAGACAATGGCAAGCGAAGTATTATACCAAGATTTGCATTTTTCCAAATATGACACGCTTGTATCTGTCTTAGAGAATGAGTTCGAGAAAGAACTCCCTTCTCCTCTTCCTGAAAGACTGGCACCAATGCTTCTGAAGAACAAAGCTGTGCAAAGCGTTTTCGATAAGTATGAACTGACGGACGACTTTGGGGCAAGTCAAGAGTATGAGAAACTATACACCGAACTGACAGGGACAATCGTTCTGATCATCGAGGTTAATGGTCTGCCAACCGTCGATAGTGAGAACATGACTTGATGTAACATCATCGGGAAGCTTTTTGTAGTGTCAAGAGCTAAGATAACTATTCTTCCCACACACCAAGAGTTTGTAGCAAAACACTTGGCTTTTGTGAGGCAGAATATCTTGTTATTGCTCTTGAACTATTAAAAAGCTCCGATATGAATACAATCATCATGAATCAAGATGTCCACACACCTGCCTTCATCAAGGCAGATGCATCGAACAAAAACCGATAATATCAAGCTGCAATCGACTTCTCCCAAGCAAGTCCGCCGCTTCTCTTGGACACGCTTCATCGAACTCGCTATCCTGCTTTCCGTCGTTATCGGTGCCATTTGGCTTATCTCGAAGATAGTAACGCCGCAAGTCGTAACTGCTGTTTCTGTCATTGCAGGGTTTTTCTGATACTACGCTTTATAGTCAGGGTAATTCTAAAAGTGACTGTTTACGCTGCTGAGCATTCTATTTCTGGCTGGCTATTCTCTGTGCCATCCTGCTTATGCGTGCTTTGAGAAGCATAGCTCTGTAAAAACTTTTCATTTTATTTCATCAGGTGGTTATCTCGCATATTGAGATAGCCACCTTTTCTATTTTCCACTACGAGCGTTGCACTTTGCTTTCTTTTCCTATGCTCCACGATATGCGATGAAAGAAGACGGATGCTGTTCCTTTTATCCGCAAAGGTAGTACGGGGCTTGTGGCTTTCAAAAGGTCTATGCCGCTTGGTTTGTCTGGAAAATCTCCACACCTACATTTCACTTCGGGTAGTATTTTCCGCCAAAACCTTGTGTAAGCCTGCCCTGCTACCTCTATTTTTGCTACAAAAAGGAATCATCATACTCCGATCTTTGGACGCATAAAAATGTCGCTATGGATAAGTAAAAAGTAAATACAACATCTTCGATGAACAGAAAAGGATATAGCTCCTCCTCTCATTACCGCATTAACCCTATGGCTGAAAAAAGTGAGCAAGTGTTGGCAATTAAGTTTGTACAATGGGACGTACCTTCTTTGGAAAGTCTTTGTAAAAGCAAAGTATATCTCCTGCGTGCAAAACTCAATCGTGGCGAAATGATGAGCCGTGAGGAAAAGAATTGGCTATGTGAAGCGGTGAACTCAAACACCTATTTCCGTACAGCTGTTCCCCTACAAGGCTATCGCTTTGACTTCTTTGATGTACTGAAGAAATACCTTGTCAATCAGTACGGACAATGGACAGAGTATTACGCACCCGACAGAACAAGCTTAAGAGCCCTACCTATATGGGCGTATCAATCAAATAGTAGAAATTTCCAAGCATTAACAACATCAAAACATATACGACAATGAAAGGAACAGAACATTTCACACGGACAATAGCCGAGTATCTCAATCAGCGTGCTATGACAGACCCCTTGTTTGCTCCCTAACTTGATGAAACCGAACAAGAATATCGAGGAGTGCATCACCCTACATTCTTAATGAAGTGCAGAAAAGCGGTTGCAACGGCTTTTGATGATGATGAAATCTTCTCATGGCTGTTCACTATTATCCAAAAGTAGGCACAATATCAAAAATAATATTAGAAGTAACGTTGCAAGACAGATAGTTACAACGCTACTTTTAGTTTTCTGCTTTTGATTTATTTACCCAACCCTTTGAGCCAATTCAAAAGTTTCATCGTCATTCCACACCTCGATAGTTTGTGATTGAGGTACAATGTCGGCAGCCGCAGCTTCAGTGCTTTACGTTTCTGTTCACTGTCCCATTCTGACATAGGTTTCGGTTGTCTTGACAGAAGAATGGCCGAGAAAATCTCTGACGTATATAATATTCATTCCAGCCTGTAGTAAATGGGTTGCTTTTTGAGTGCCGAAATGAATGAGGTGACAATCTCTTCGGCATTAGTGCAGGAAAATTCTCTCTGACTTTATCGGCATACATCATGATGATGTGAGTTAAGTCGGCAGATGTCAACTTTCTATCATAGGCATTGACGAACAGAGGTTGCTTACTAATATTATTTAGTTCAATATTGGCATCTTTCATATAAGCCTTGAGAATCAATACAAGTTTTCGTGTATGGGAACAATCCGTTTTTACGTCCTTTGCCCGACAAAATGACACTGATAGGTTTTCGTCAGATTAAGATTGTGTGCAGAGAACGAGATAAGTTCATTGGCCCGGGCGCCGGTATCATACAAGAAGGCCAAAATGGCGAGATGCCGTCTACCTTTGTATTGTATCGGTTGGCACCTCTGACAGTAGCGTCTTCATTCCTTCCTGAGTAAGGAAAGACATATAAGGCATATCAGCTTTCTTTGATTTGATTGACAAAATATCCCGCCATCTTGCGAGATTTTTTAAAACTCTTGTACTGTGCGTAATGGCAAAATGCTTAACGGATGCAAGTCGTGAGTTACGGGTCGAAACCTTATTACCTTTTTCCATCTCTAACCAATTAAGATAGTCATTGATACTCCTCCGAGACAAATCTCTGACGAATAGCTTTATTGGCTCGGATGCCTTTATTGTCTTTAAAGAAAGCGTAAAAAGGCTTTGAAAAGGTTGCGCTGTAACTGCGTATCGTGTGGTTGCTTACTCTCTCTCTTTAAGTAAATATGTTTCAAAAGAAATCCTTTGAGTAGCATAGCCATATCTGTGATGTTATCTTTCTGTTTTATAATCAATTTTACATATCTGGAAATATTGTAGCTAACTTAGCTCCATCAGCTTTGATAGAGATCTGGATAAATCTCCAATGCCAGACGGACATAATGTTCTGTTGAATAGATGTCATGGTGACCGAGGAGGGTGGATATGATAGGCCGGGCTGTATAGATGTCCATACCGATTTTACCATGTGATATACTGAGTGGACTGCAAATGTGTGCCGCAAGTCATGTATACGTGCCCCCTCCCCATGCCCGATATGCGTGATGCCACAGGCTTTCAACATTTTCCTGAAGCGCGTATAGACTGCTGTATGTGATATTTTCTCCCCCCGATGATTGACAAACAAGTAAGAATCAGGTTCTGCAGTGGAAGCCAACGGCATTTTTATCCCTGTAATGCATATATGTACATAGAACCTCTTTTCATTTGCTCATTGAGTGGGATCAGACGGTGCTTGCGATTCTTGGTTTCCGTCAGAGTAATAAATCCTTCCGACATGTTAACATCGGAATTTTTAATTGCCAAAACTTCTCCTACACGTGCGCCACAATAATACAGGAATCTGAAAATGACAGGCAAGCCTATCAGACACGTGGTATTGTGGTGGCATTGCAAAAAGAGTGTTATCAATGGCATTGAACAGACTTTTTCACCTCTTGCTCTGAGCAGACGTGAGGAATATAGGATGTTTTTGGTCGTTTGGGCAATGATGGTATGTACGAGGCATATCCCATATGGCACATAAACTGCAAAAATTGTCTGAGAACAAGTATTTTGGCATATCTTGTGCGCTCACTGCATATGCCAACGTTTTCAAGCCATTTTAGATAGATGCCTTGAGTGATTGCTACATTCTGCATACGCCGTACCGATGGCATTTTGTCCAGTTCGTAAAATACAGTCAGGATACTTCTGATACTAACATTCTGATGTCTTTTTACACTAAGATATTCATTCATCAATGGACCGAGAGGACTTGTAAAGCCAGTAGATTCATTATTCATAGAATATTCCTCCTTTCTGTTCATAAAACGTCAAAGGGACGGGAGGTATAGGAAGCTAAGCATTTTTAAGTCCGTCCATGTCCACTCTCGAGTATGACTTGGTTGAATTGAAGAGAGATGACCGAGCACGTTTGCTATCATTGGCAGTGGTTGTCCATCTTTCAGAAGACGTGTTGCAAGAGAATGTCATAGCATGCATGCCATGATGCCGACGTTCAACATTAACCCCAGAAGCCCATATCGCAGTTTGAATCCTGACATAAAGTGTATTCACTCGACATCTTTTGAAAAGGTGGTTTTCAAAGTCAAAAATACATGTTTGTCAGCACAGTCGTTCTTCCGTTCGTTCTTAAGATAATCTAGGGCGCATTTCCAACTTCCTTAGTAAGAGGAAGTTCAACCCGTTTCTTTGTCTTTTCTTGAAAAAGAGAAATAGTATTATGCTCCCAATCAATATTGCTGAATGTAAGATTGATGATATCCGACCGCCTGAGTCCTAATATTGCTCCCAACGAAATGCAGCATAAAGGCGCTTCCCACCCAGTTCTTTACGATTGATAGCACTGCTCTGAGTGGTTATCTCCTCTGTGAATACAGAGAAGTTTTCTCTCATTGGGAATTTGAAACCTTTGACCAGCATCCCAAAGTATGGTGGCTTGTGCCTTGTCCAACAAGGGAATTTGCACAACTCTTTTTACCACTTGAAAGCGATGACCTGGATTGATTTGACTGGAATCAACGAACTCCAACAAGAGTTTATCGCTCACATCCTCTAACGTGTCAATGGATTTAAGATGCAAGAATGTCAGGCGACCTAAGCACCGTGTAAACGTAAAGGGTACTTTTGGGAAACTCGCATGGCTCTCTTGTAGTCTATTAATTGCAAGAAAACAGAACCAATTTCACCACTGAAATCAAATTTTTGTTTTTGAGGAATATACCGACTAATACTGCCAGACAGAAGGACGCAGTCTAGAATGGTGATGCTGCGCCGCAGATGAGATGACATCAACACCTTTTCCTCCGGCAAGGTAGCAAGAAATGCCTCTCGATTGAAGTACTGTAATGTTCAAACCCTTTACAGACATAAAGTGATTCAACTTAGATTCTAGATTTGCTTGAATCTCAAAATTGATTTTTCAGAGTAACCTACACCCCTCATGAGCATTACGCACTCATTGATGAGAATTGTTAATGATTTTGTTTCCATTGTGTTTGAAATTTAATTGAACGAAGAACAAATATGTCAATATCAAAGAACAATAAATATAACGTATAAATCAGGGTTTTTGTAAAGACATGACTCTGAAAATGCTCTATTCCTGTCATAGCCATATATGTATTGATATTATTAATGTCTGGGGATCTGGCTTTTCACTTCGTCAGCCGATTTACAATTCTACAATCTGATTGATGCACCCATTTAGGTAAGTTCTTTTGCTTGGTAGGGTCGAGGAGTGTAATACTCTGCCCAATACCCATATTGCTCCACAAGGTATTTCTTCAGTACATCAAAAAGTCAAAACACCAGCCTTGCAGGAACGGCAGTGCGGAAATAAGTTGTTTGGGTTTACGAGGGCTTCACACTAGTTGTTGAGAGCTTTGCACGAAAAAGCTACAAGCCCCTACTATCTTTATTGATAAAAAGGACATAGCATCCGTCTTCTTGACTTAGCATATAGTTGTATTGCAGTCCATCTTTCCACTTATGCAGTTAAACTTTTGAAATTTTAGACTCAGAATATATGATAAAGTTCGCTATTAAGAAATTATTTTCATAATTTTGTACCAATTATTAAAATCCATTTTCAAGATACATTTGGAAAAATAGATGGCTCGTTTTAATTGCTTCGAAATTAAGGTCTTTGATAAATTTATAGACAAGTTTGCTGAACGCTATGTTCAGCAACGCTCTTATGTAGATACTGCTGTTTTGGAAGAAGCTGCAGCTTTTAAATTGTGATCTTAATACAGATGCTTTTAATCAGCATAATTAAATCTCAGTCTGTTTTCGTTGATCCGGCGAGGGAGGAGAAGTTCCTAATCCTCTTAATGATATTTACAGAAGCGATCTCGAGAACTTCTACAACATATTATTTTTGAAGAAAAGCTTCCAGATAGAGAACGATATATTATCCCACTTAAGAACATTTCCACTCGTGAACGATACGATATGCTGTAGAGGACTTGATGCTCTTGGATATAGGAAAGAATCTGATGGTTCTATAACATTGCTTTTTAGCTGAAGCAAAAGTCTCAGAGCAGAAATCTAATCCACGTGTGTAGTTGATGCTAACAAGGATTCTTTGTATAAAAGTCAGAAGATTCATCATGACGACGAGCCCTATGGTGCTTCAAAGACTTACAGAATATCTAAGACATATTTCTGTCACGGAGGATGCTACCGCCTTAGGATGTTTGGTCGTTTGATGCACGCCAAACAAAAAGACAAATATCATATCACATACGGATGTGGGCTTGTCAGAGATTACACATGTTTGGACAAGGATAAGGACTTTGGAAAATTTAAATCAAGTGTTGATGAGTTTAGACCGGTCAAAGTAAATTTTGAAATCTTTTCTTTCACAGAGAAAAACGATAGCAGAAACAGTTGAATTATTTTATAAGAAAGTAACTGAATTAGCTGAAAATGAAATCAGCATTACTAGATACGCTTTTAGAAGATGACTCTATTAAATCTTTTGCTTACAAAAAGTGAAGATTTGTATTGGGAGAATCCTCTTGATCCAAACCGAGAATATTGTCAGGATGAGATGGATTCTTGTGCCGTATTGGTTTTATGTTGTCAAATGCTTCACTTGTTTCAGATATTAGTGATCTTGATTATACTGAAAATGCATACAAACTGCTTAAATCTTTTCCTATTAAACTTAAATATGCTGAAAATGTCTTTGAGAATACCATTGGTTATGATTTCAAGGACAAGCAGATAATATATTATTTCTTGTTGTCAAGTCTCGCCTTGAAAAATGGACAAGACAATATCTGCAAGACTAAACTTAAAAAGGTTTTTGATGAGCATTTTTCAAGAGGAAGAAACAGACTGGGGGAAAAAGAACTCTATATTCAGTATTGAAAAAGTTTGCTTCTGTTAATCAGAGTAAGCAATCGGCTTCTCAGATATACGCGAAGCAATTACCCTCATTGAGGCTTTACGTAATGAACAGTGTGAATTCGAACAGAATTACATTTCTAATATGGATATAGCTCTGCAACAGACAGCAGCATTGTCTCTTGTTGGGATATATCATGTATCTAAAGCTGTTACTGATACTGCAGAATACCTAATTAATGGATATTCAACTCAGCAGTGAAGGATTACATCTACTATACGACAGCATATTGATGTTGCACTGACCTTCAGAACAAGTGATTCACGTCTTGTTGATTTCTTCAAGATTATATGGAACGATCTACAGTTGCTAATCAAAAATTCTATCTGGAGCAACACAGGCTTCCATGATAAGATCAAGCAGTTATGCAGCCAAAAGGCTCAGAATGGGCTTCTTGAATTATTACCTTCTCAACAGAAGGCTTTAGCTGACAATATGCTCAATGTTGCAGCAAATGCTATGTAGCTCCAGATGCCAACAAGTGCTGGTAAAACTTTGATGGCAGAGTTCAACATTCTTATTACTCGTTCTCTTCGTTCTGATTCAAAGATCGTATATATTGTTCCATCAAGAGCATTAATGAATCAGGTCTATTTTTGGATCTAAAAGAAGATCTTCAGCGACTCAGGCATTAATGTTGAGCTGAACATCGGCAGCTGTTGAAGTAGATCCAACTGAAGATGAATTTTCTGATATCTGATGATATAGATATCATGGTGACCACACCCGAAAAAGTTGGATTTATTAATCACGACGTCAGCATAGTTCTGTAGAAGACGTTTCCTTATTCATTGTTGATGAAGCACATACTATTGAAAATGGTGAGCGTGGTGCAAGACTGGAGCTTCTACTCACAATGCTTCGAAGAGAAAGGCCAGATGCAAAAATATATGCTATTATCTCCTTTCCTTCCTGAAAGAGGAGACAAGATTAAAGACTGGCTTGGAGGTGGTAATGCTATTCAGGTTGACTGGAAGCCATCTGAAAAATTGGTATTTGGTGTACATGTGACAAAAAGAAAGATTAAATACACAATCCTTCCAACACCATTTACACTACAAATTAAAGAGGAAAAAGAAATTCGAGACAAAAGAATTCAATCAACTTAGCAACCCCAAGTAGCAAAAAGGTATCTTGAATACGCAACAGAAACGATTTGGGAGAAAAAGGAAAAACTCTGCTAATTCTTTGTAAAGGAAAAGAAAAACAGCTAACTCTCAGCTAGAACTATTGCAGAATGGGTTGAAGCAAGTGAATATTGATAGTGATGTAACACTCGTCCAAAAATTTATGGAAGAGGAAATCGGATGTCCAACAACCTATACAGAGTTGCTTGGTAAAGGTATTGCTGTACACCTATGCAGGACTATCTGAAGAATCAAAAATCCTTATAGAATATCTTATTCGAAAAAGGAAAAACCAATATGTTTGTGCTACGACTACAATTGCTGAAGGCGTTAATTTCCTGTTTCTCAGTGTATTTTGATACTTACACAAAAAGGTAGAAAAATACTTTTGTCAGCAAATGATTTTTTTGAATATTGCTGGACGTGCTGGACGTACAATGGTTGATGACACAGGTAAGATTATCCTTCCATTCAATGATACCAACAATATTACAACAGCAAAAGGAATTATTTCTAAAAGTGCAGAGGAACTCACAAGTGTGCTTTGTACAGCTTTTTGTGCAAAGACAAGATGTGACCCAAAACTATATGAAGATAATGGTATCAATCAATTAATTTACACTTATCCTGATTCATTTGGTCCATTATTCCAATACTTTGTACATTTGCTTAATATTACTGATTCTGAATATGTTGCTGATGTTGAAGATTTATTTAAGGACACACTTTGCATATACGCTGTTGAACGATTCTGACAAGGAAACCTTCATTACTCTTTTGCAAACAGATTTACTTGTCAATTCAGCAAAATACATTTCAAAAAGGAGGAGCATTAAAGTTTGCTGACAAAACAGGCTTCTCTGTTCCTTCTGTGCTGAATATCATGCATGAAAAATCAACGAACCGAAATATCTGATCTCGATTCATGGGAGCCAGATGCATTATTTGATAGAAATGATCCAAATAACCTTGCACAAAAATCAAGGTAATTGCAGCATTGAAGGAAACACAATTAGGAACAGATTCAATACAAGCACCTTTTTAATCCTGAGATTGCAGCAAAATTAGTTATCAATGGGTCAAAGGTGAAAAATTAAATACAATATCAGCAATCACCCAAACTATAGAAAAATTAGAAGATATAACGATACGTGTTTCAGAGTTTGTTTCATATATGAATAGTATGCGATTCAAAGCATCTTGGGGACTTAGTGCTTTGGAAGGCATTGTACGTGAAACGAAGATGAAAATGAAGGATTCTTATGTACCATCATTCGTATACTATGGTGTTGACAACAAAAAGCCTTAGCTATGAGAATGTTAGGTATTCCAAGAGCATTGTCAGGCTGTCTTTCGCAGATTATTGAAGGAGATATGTCAAATTATTCTTTCTCACAACTCCGTAATAATATTAAATCTATGTCTAACCAAACATGGGATTCTATGGTTCCAAGTTCATCTAGACTTTCAGGAAAAAGAATGGAAGAGAATTGTTGATATTCTTCTAAAATAATGCTTTGATGGAATATCAATAAAGATACTTTTGTCTCGATCATTTGAGTAGGTTATTAAGCACAATGTTATAGGATTCAAGAACCCACTTCTGATCTGATCAAATAGAAATGTATTTTCTATGAGTATGATTTGGTTGAATTGGAAGAGGAGTGAGCGAGCACGTTTGCTATCATTGGCAGCATTTGTTCATTTCTCCAGAAAGCATTTCGCAATAGGATGACACGATGGCATGTATACCATGATGCTGACGTTCAATATTCCCTCAGAAGCCCATATTGCAGTTTGAATCGGCATAATGTGTATCCACCGACATCTTTTGATAAGGGTGGTTTCAAAGTCAAGAATACATGTTTGTCAGCACCGTCGTTCTTCCGTTCGTTCTGAGATAATCTATGAGCGCACTTCAACTTCCTTAGTAAGAGGAAGTTCAAACTGTCTCTTTGTCTTTTCTGAGAGAGAAATAGTATTATGCTCCCAAACAATGTTGCTGAATGTAAGATTGATAATCCGACCGCCTGAGTCCTAATATTGCTCCCCAGCAGAAATGCAGTATAAAAGCGCTTTCCACTCAGTCCTTTACGATTGATTGTACTGCCTATGATAGTTATCTCCTCTGTGGAATACACAGAGGGGAGTTTCTCTCTCATTGGGAATTTGCACAACCCTTTTACAGACATAAAGTGATTCAACTTAGATTCCCAGATTTGCGTGAATCTCAAAATTGATTTTTCAGAGTAACCTCACACCCCTCATGAGCATTACGCACTCATTGATGAGAATTGCTAATGATTTTATTTCCATTGCGTTTAAATTTAATTGAGCAGAAGAACAAATATATGTCAATATCAAAAAGTTCGTTATCAAAAGGGCAATAAATATAACGTATAAATCAGGGTTTGTAAAGACGTGCTCTGACACGTTATGATATGATACTACTTTTGAATAATAGTGATTATCGAAACTAGTGATAATCACTACTACGATGAGGACGATATAGAGGTCGGTAAGGCTGTTTCTTGCCAAGTAGCCGTTAATCACATTGTAGAACTCACAGAGGAAGAAAAAGCCGAAGCAAGGCAGGAAGCCATTAAGCAATATCAGCGTGAGGAACTTGCCAAGTTACAGAGCCGTAACGCACGAGTGAAAAAGACTGAGAACGCAGCAACCCAAGTACAACCATCACTATTCGATTTTTAAGCCTATGAAACCGAGAAACAAATTTGAGAAGGCGGTTTTGGAACAAAGCTAGCATCTTCGCCCGATAACCAAGACACAAAGTAAGTGGGCATTTCCGTGAGTGCATAGACCACTTCGCCTACCGCTTGCCAAAAGGTCGCACCACTTGTATGGATTGTGGGCATAGTTGGGTAATGAACAAACATAGAGAAACTTGCACTTGCCCTCATTGCAGGGCAAAGTTGCAGGTCAAGGAAACATACGAGCGCAAGTTGCAGCAGAAGCAGTATTTCACCATACTTACCACTTGTGGAGAGTTTCAAGTATTACGTATGTTCCTACTTATTGTGGGTATGGAGAAAGGTTACAAAGCACAGACTTCAATCATTGAGATTGGGCAATATTGGTGGAATATGCAGGGACGAAAAGCTGTGGTTGCCATACAGAGGGTATTGGGACACTATGTTGATACCTTTTTCCTATTATAGTCCCATGGCGATCCGCAACGATAATGAAGCCTATCAGCATATTGCTCTACTCACCCGATATATCCGAAGTTCTGGTTACAGACATACTGCTAGAAATGGTTTTAAGGATAATTTCTATGGCATCGTGCCTACTAAGTTTATTTCCTGCATTACTTACAGACAGCCGAGTGGGAAACATTGCTAAAAGCAGGTCGCACAGAGCATTTACGTTACTTTCTTGGCAACAAGAGGACTTTTTGAAGAACTATGGCAGTCCTACAAAGATTGCAGTCCGTAACGGCTATGAGATTGCAGACATTTCTCTTGGGGTGATTATGTAGATACACTTAGAAGATTAGGTAAGGATATTCATAATCCAAAAATATTTATGCCCCACAGACCTTAAAGGCGAAACACGACCGCAGGCACGAGGAACTTTCAGAGTGCGTGAAAAGGGAGGAGATAGAACAGAAGCAGCAGAAGGCAATGGAAGATGAAAAGCGTTTCAAAGAACTCAAATCCAAGTTCTTTGGCATCGCTTTTCACGGATGGCACAATCCAAGTCCACGTATTAGAGAGCGTGCAAGAACATTTGGAAGAAGGTGATCAATGCACCATTGCGTATTTCTCTAATGCATACTACCTAAGGAAGACTCCCTTTATCCTTTTCGGCTACCATTGAAGGCAAGCGAATAGAAACCATTGAAGTATCATTACGAACTTTGAAGTGGTGCAAAAGTCGGGGTATGCAACAAGAATACGAATATCACGAGCAGATAGTAAACCTTGTCAATGCTAATCGAGGACTTATAAGCCGAAGAATGAAAGCGACAGCATAAAAGTATGAACCATTAAATTATCAGAGATATGAAGACAGAGATTGAAAACATCATCTATAACTATACGGACGAGATATACGTGATATCTCATTAGGGTTATCAACGCAATAACCCCTATCCGACAACAAAGAGGAGTTAAGGTCGGCTATCAACAAAATAGCTGAAAGAAACAGAACTTGATAAGTTCTTTTGCATACGGCTATGGCGCATCACTTTTTGGCTCAAACACCGCAGACTGTCCAATGGAGAGCCAAAGGAATACAGATTATTAAAGGTTGAATTTTAAGATTATGAAGAAGAAAGTTTACAGAGTTCGGACACAATACGTCTTTGAAGGAGTGTTCATGGATCTAGAGAGCAAAAGAAGACGCACGGCAAAAAGTCCTGCAAAATTGTGGATTGTTATGGGTAGCAGTATTCACTGCACTTTGCCCTGATGATGAAATAAACTGGGCATTTGACAGACATCCCCAATAAAAGGATAGACAGAATAACGAAAGTGCAGAAATAGTACCTTTAATAGGTTCAAGAGCCACGCAAATCGAAAATTTGCAGTGGCTTCTTTTCTTCTCTTTGAACAAGTAGGCGACCAAAGAAAAAGAAGAAAAGAAAGTCGGTGAGGATAATTAATTACTGCTCAAACAATGATACTTCATCTATGTCAATTATAGGAGTAAAACGAGGGTAACTAACCAATTTGTACAAACATCTGAATATGAAAAACTATCTACAAGTACTACTGACCCAATCATTATTCCATAGTTTGATATGACCTCTTTTAGCTATTATTTTCACATAGGCTCAGAGAATGATATTACATCAGGTATTTGATAAGTAGTCGCTGAGCTTACACCTGTAATTCCCCAATATAGTCAATGAAACTTATCATATGCAGACTCTTATAATACCCTTCCTTTCTTTAGTGTGTATAACATCAATGGGATTGGTTTCATAATTTGAATTATATTCTTTAAGGTTTCGGGGCTAGAGTAAAGCAACATCCTACTGTAATCTAGAAATAGCCTCATGACCATTTAATTTTTCTGTAGTCGAAGAAAAATCTGTAAGCACTTGTTAATGTACCACTATTTGAAATCTTTGTGCTATAAATATACAGCTCCTTGTTGGAGCGAAGATGCTAGAAGTTAGAATTCATTACCAGTCTTTATTTGTATAGTGAATCTACTCATACTGTGCTTTTGTCTGCTTTAAGAGAATTTCTTTTCGATTATGTTTTCGTTAAAAACGTTTTCTGTGTTAGTTGAAATGTAATTCCTAATACAGATTGCAAAGAAAAATGGCATACGTTCCAGATCTCCTTTGTTAGAAAATTCTATAATCTATCCACTGATAACGTACATATTTTAAACTCGTAACATTTGATTTGCCATCTTGAGATAGCACATAGGTCTGTATACCCTAATACCATTTTCTGCTATAAAGTCAAATAAACACACTTCCTGTGGAATTCTGTTTATCTGACCATATTGCATCCCTGTATATAAGTATCTATGATATTACCAATATATCCTTTTTCCTTTTTAATTTTGGCATATCTTTTGCCCATAAGTGCCCAAGCTAATGAAACGTATAAATAGATTTATAGTAACTCAGTACATCAGTTGTGAATATATATTTGTATTGAACGCTCAGCGAGATACTTTTGTATTCTATTTCTTCCACCAATTCAAAAATAGAAGCAGCTTTTGTGAGATTTTTGATACTCACTTTTCACTCATAGGTAAACTTGCAGACCTGATATTGGGTTGCTGGAAACTCTTTAAATCGCTTTTTGATCTCACGCCAATTTCCTTTGTTGGTAATTTGTCTTACTAAAAAGATAATATAGGATTGGGGAAGTTGTATTGGGCGATATGTGTATTGAGGATCTTTTTAATTAAAACCTAGTAATTTTACCTTTTCATATTCGGGAAGGCTTCTTTTGTTTATCTGTAAAATATCTTCTAAGGTTTTATTGTCTACTGCACTCTCCATATGCGGAGAATTTTATCAAAAGTTATATATATGGGGGTAAATCAAACTACAAGTAGTTTGAAGATTCCATAAAGAATTTATATGCTTTGTTTCAGATAAGTCAGGAATTGATTTCATTGTTTTTTGCAAAGATAACCATTCATAATAGAAAAAGATCGAATAATTCAACAAGAAAATACCTTCTCAAGTCTATAAACCTACAAAAGGGTGTCTTTTGTAAAAATCATGAATATAAAACAGTGCAAACTCTACTTGTCTGCGTTTAACTAGTCCCACAAAACTCTTTTCCCTTTATATCGGCAAAACGAAACATACCTAATAGAAGTTTCTATCTCCAGCTTCTATCTTTCAGCAACTCACTCTTTGGGTGCTTGCCATAACCAAACAATCGCCCCACGCCCACATTATAGGCAAGGAGGCTGAGTAACAGGGCATCCTTACCATATCCTTTGAAGTGTTCAAAACATTTCCAAAGGTCGGCACGGAGCAGGGAGTCTGCCTGCCGTTCCGTCATATCTGCAGTGAAATGCTCTCCCCGTTGCAGCTGATGCCCATATCCAACATACGGATAATTCTTCCAGCCGTGCAGTCCCTCAAAATATTTCACAACAACTACCGCACGCTCAAAAGGTGGCAAGTCTGCCAGCCGCACCCTGCGCTGGGCAAAGGTCGGCTGACAGAACAGGCAGAATACACAAAGTAAAATGAAAGAATTTATCGTTCGCATCAATTATGTTCTTAGTGGCGAGAAGACGCAGGCTTATCCTTGCCATCTTCTCGCTCGTTGTTGAAACTAAAGGTCAGCTGCTGAACCTTACCGAAACTATCCTCCACGTATACATCAATCGTTTGGCGGTCAGATGAGAGAGAAGTGTAATATAGACGGAACACATCCTTCGTCAGCGGATAGCGGTCGTTTGGCTTGAAGACTGTGCCGTTATCATTTCTTAGCAAGCCCTTGCCGTCAGACTGGAAATAACGTATCGTATAGCGAGTGTCAGCAAATTCACCGCCCCGCTTCAGCGTGCAGCGTATCTCAGCCGTCTGTCCTCTTATAATGTCTTTTTGAACGGGCATTGTTTCCACCGTAAACGGATAAGACTGCTGAACATCCAAATCCCTATCACAAGCAGATAGGCAAAACACGGCAAGGGTCAGTACACCCATTACCCAAATCGTATTCAATATCTTCTTCATCTTTTCTTCTACTTAAAAGTTAAACCTTAGTCCTGCAGAAACAGCCGGACGGAAACGATGTACGTCCGTTCCAAAAAGGAACCGTCCCTGCGCCTTTACAAGAAAGAGAACCCTGTCCGTTAGGAACACTTCCACCGAGCCATGCACGGCACCGCCATAGACAAAGCGAGAGCGGTCGAGCAGTGTTGCCCCATCGGGCAGCAGCTTTTTATCCTCATTCAGTTGCTCATAGCCACCCAAGGCGGATATGCCGCCATAAAGAAACACGTTCTTACCCCTGTCGGAGAGAACAGGGTGCATATAGCCCACCTGTAAGAGTGCATCCTTGAGTTTTACGTTATAACTTCTGTACGGCATATTCTGCTGTTCATACTCTGCCATAACAAAAGTATAATTCTCACGACCCAGATATCGGGTGAGTGATGTTCCTATACCGAAATTGTCAGCAGCAAGGAACTTTTCACCCTTAATAAGTGGAACACTTCCCTACGACCTCTGCGCCCCTTTGCTTGGGTATCAGTCGCTGTGCTTGCGCTGGCAGACTGAAAGCCATTGCCACCGCTGCACAAACCGATAAAATGATTTTCTTCTTCATAATGTCTACCATTTCAGTTTGAGGTTATCAATCTTCTTTGCCAACTGCAGATCTTCTGCCGTTACATAAAAGGTCAGCGTACGACCGCCATTTCTCTCATAGAGCGTCACTTCAAGCTGCTTGTCTTCTGCAAGAGAAAACTGCTCGAGCGCAAACACAGCGTGTTCACTACCCATGCCACGCACCTGCATCACCTGATGATAGGCACGAAGCGGCTGCAACAGCTGCTCTTGTATGGCGGTGCGCTTTGCCATCTTCTTATCCACCACCTTGAACGTGATGAAGTCCACCGAGTACGGCATATTCGTGCCGTTTTCCATACGCGTGTGGAAATACAGCAAGCCATTATGGGCATACAAGCCACAAAGCAGGAACTTCATGCCAAACTGCTGTGCACCGATATGCTTAATGCAGCGTCTGTCATTCTGATAGATAGTTTGCATCATCAGTTTTACTAATACGGGCGACTCGTTGCCAAGTTCCTTAAAGTAAATATCAGAGCGATTGCTTGGCAGTCTACCTTCTGTTGTAGAGAGAAAATCCTTCATCTCTATGCTGAGCTTCTCCGGCTCATCGGCATACTTTACGTTGAAAGCATAAAACGAGCCGTCCTCACAGATGACACTCATATTGGTCTCCGTTTCAAAGTCCTTCACTGAAGCCTTTACACGTAGTACGTTCTCTGCATCCTCCGCTTTTCCTGCAATGATGTTCTGTGAACCTAAGTCTACATAGCGGATGGCAGAAGGAAAGATAAGATGCACGGTCTTGTCAAAGGTAACGTCCAGACCATACGGCAGTACGACACGTCCCGTTGGAATGGCACGGCTCATACCTTGAAAAAGCTCTCCCGAAGTAAGCGGACGGCTTGGTGTCAGGCCATCATTGTTTTCCTGTGCTGTGGCTGTTGCTCCCACCATGACAAGCATAGCCATTGATAAAATAATTTTCTTCATTGTTCCTTTTTTATTTGATGTTATTTTTTACTTATCATTTTTGATTGTTTTATTTGGACTGAACCAAGAAAAGGCGGTAGCCACCCTTGAGCGTTACCTTGATAGTGCGCAGCTTCTTCTGAAGCAGCTGACTTGCACCCTGCATCACCCCACGGGCAGCCTCGGAGATAATCTGGTCCTTAGCAGAGGAAGCGAAGGTAAAGGAGGTTCCCATAGAACCGCCGATGTTCGCCCCAACTTCCTTAAGTGCATTGATGTCCTCCGAACCAGGTATATACACACCCTCCTGTCCGTCCATGTCGTATGCCGAGAGTTTGACGGTTATGATATGACCGTCCACCTCAATACTTTTGATAAGCAGGTGCATACGGTTACCTTCTATCTTAGCGACTGCTATGAGTCGGCTCTGTCGTGGAATGTGCAAGCCCTGTACCTTAGCAGTTTCAAGCAGACGGAGGACCACATTGTCGCCCTCCTTGAGCGTGCTCGTTCTGTCCACTACGACTTTCAGCGTATTGCGCATTAAAGATGGAGAACTACTGGTAAGCGAATGGAAACCCAAGTTGCGAGCCTTTTTGCCGTATTCCTCCATAAAGTACACATCGCTCATAGGCTGATCAAGTGAAGATACTATCTGCCTACGCTCTGGCAGAACTTCCATTGCAGGCTTTTCATTCTGCATGATCTTGCCTTTAGCGGCTTCAGAGCCACCTGCTGTATCTTCCGTTTTTTCATTTCCTGCCGCCAGACCATTATTGAAGGTAGGTGGAGTTGATGCTTTAGGGAGATACTTCGCTGCCATCTGATAGCTCTTTTCCATCAATGCAAGCTGCCGTTTCTCTTCATTGTCCTCCTTACTATCCTTTTGAGATAGTTCTTTCTTTAGATTATCAATCTCCGAGCGCAGGGCTTCACGCTCTTGCTCGTGTGGGTCGGGAGCGTAAAAGGAGTTCAAGAGGCGGTTATTCTCTTCATAGCGATGCATGGAGTTTTCTATCTTTGCCGTAGATGCTGCTGTCTCTGCACGCTGCTCCCCTGATGGAGCAGTGTTCTGTGCAAATAGTCCGATAGTCTGCCCATCTCCTCACGGGTCTGTTCCTCCTCGTGTGCCTTGTCGCCTAATTCGTAGGCTTTGAGCTTGTTTTCGGTGAGCTTTTCTGTCGTTGCCTGCGGGATGCTGTCATTGAGTCCCTGCTCCGCAGCAGTCTTATCCTTGCCCGATGGTGCGAAGATAAACCACATCGAGAGGGCAAACAGCAGTCCTAATCCTCCGAAGACCAAGCCTTTCTTCATTTGTTCTTTCTGTTTATTATCCATTTTCTTTGATTGTTTGATGATGTTGTAGGTAAAAATTGCCGTGTAACTCTTGTAAAGTACTGTCCGTCCGTATCGGACTGTCCGTCAGCTTTCCCATGGGGATGGGTAGTTTTTCCTTCTTTGGAGGAAGGAAAAACTGCGCTATCATCCAGAGTGAGCAGAGCAGATAGATGAAGCTCAGCCCATAGACGATTTCCTTTCTCTGCCTTATCGTGAGTCTTTCACAACGATGGCGGAGCCACAGGTGAAAGCGCAGATAGTGACGTGATAGTAAAAAGTTCCTTTTCCTTGCCATAGCCTTATCGTTTATAGGTCTGTATATCCCTGTTTTCCTTCACAAGGAAGTTCTCCATAAGAAAACCTTGCGGGTTATTGTCCGAACGGACAGAGTTCTGCAACGTGCAGGTCGTAACAAGACTACGCTCTGTGACGTTGCTCTGACGGACGATAAACTCCCTTGCATAGGTTGTTACCGCATAAGGGTAAGTATTAAAGTTGCAGTGGATAGAATCCACCTCTATGCGCTGATTGACATTGCCCGATATGGCACGGTTATAATAGCCTTTCTCTGCCAAGTCTTTATAATAGTTGAAAGCCGACTTATCACACAGCACAAAGGCACGTTCCATATTCTTCTCTATGGCATCCTTGTCAGGCGCAATGGTGAAGAACAGCTCATGAAAACGACGCACGTGTTCTCTTGCCTCTACGGGACGGTTTCTGCTTGCATCCTGACTGAGGGCTAGCATGAGCGACTTTCCCTGGTCAAGCACATAGATTTTCTCCCTCTGCTCCTTAGCGAAGCTGTACGAGGCATAGACGGCATAACCGCTTACTACCACACATACGATGGCAAAGACAAAGGCATAGAGTCTTATCTGCTTGAATGAGGTCTCGATATTACCAAGTGATTTGAATTCCATTTTTCTTTTATATCTATTGATTAATTAAGCATAGTTGTTCGATTTCTATTTTCCTTTGAGCAGTGCACCCTTGATACGTCCACCGACATTTCCCACAGCAGCACCTGCGCCAGCCATAGCAGCCTTGCCACCGGTATATGCGCCTTGTGCACCATGCTGTGCTGTCTGGTTGACATTACGACCGTATGAGCCGATACCACCTCCAGCTTCGATAATCCAGCCTGCTACGGTAGGTACACAGAAGTAGCCTACAATACCGATAAGGAAGAAGACAATGTAGTACCACGTCCCCGAATCAGGCAGATAGTTAGGGTCACTGAGTGCTTCAATATCCTTCTCTATCATCAGCACCTGTATTTTTGTAAGCAGTGCCGTAAGAATAGAGCTGACAGGCAGCCACAGGTAGACAGAGATATAGCGTGAGAACCATGCCGTAAGTGAGCCTGCAAGACCATCCCATACAGCAATGCCGAAGACTATCGGACCGAGAATGGCAAGAACGATGAGTATGAAGGTGCGCAGCGTGTCGATGATAAGCCCTGCAGCATGGAACAGGAGTTCTAAGAGGTCGTGTACCATCTTCATGATCCACTGCTTGGTCTGATAGGCAGCACGCTCGGCATACATACCCGCTATCGTCACGGCATCTTCAGGTCCGATGATGCCCATCTCCTCTATCTTCTCATCGAACTTCTCGTTGGAGACAAGATAGGCTGTTTCAGGATTCCTAAGGTAGGCTTCCTCCTGCAACTTGTCCCGCTTGGCAGTAAGTTCTGCAAGGTTCCCTTCCTGCTGGTGTACCATCATCTCCGTTCCCTGCACTACGGGCGAGAGAACGGCATTCATCGTACCCAGTACGACTGTCGGAAAGAACATGATGCAAAAGCCCAGCACGAAGGGGCGGAGAAGTGGAAAAACATCTATCGCCTCGGCACGGGCAATGGAAGCCCATACCCGAAGAGCAATATAAAAGAGCGCACCCAAGCCTGCAATGCCCTTGGCAATGCCCGTCATCTGGGCACAGAGCGGCATCATCTCGTCATAGGTTGAGCGTAGCAGCTCGTGTAAACTGGCAAAATCCATAAGCAAAAGTTTTTTATGAAAGTTCTTTCAAGTTCTTTTTTGTCTGTGGATTTACCAATACCTGCTTGCCGTATTACCATAGAGTGCCTTAACAGAGGCAAGGTTGTTCTTCTCCCTTGCACGCACATAGCTCACAGAGATGTTTTTCCTTGTATAGTAGGATACGAGCGAGCGATTTTCCCGAAGCGTAGTATAGATACGGTCGATTGCCTGCATTCGTTCGTGGTCGTTCATCGAGAAGACATTACTCTTAACAATGGACTTTAGTTCCTTAAGACTCTCACCGCTCTGCTCCAAGAGCTTGGCATAGCCCGAAGCCATCGCAGCAAGTTCTGAAGGGCGGAAATTCTTGTCTGAGAGCATTTTCTTATATGAGGTAACATAAATCTCCCGAGATGTCACCCACCATCAGGATACACTCCTTGACCTTGTAGGCATCCCCTATAAGGTTATTCACCTTCTTTAGGGCATCATAATATTTCTTGGTGTCGTTGTAGAGTTTCTCCACCTCCTTGAACCCGTCAAGGGTATTCTTCACCGTCTTGGAGGCGGTAGCTATCTCCTTGACCGAATTAACGATGTTGCCGGCAAAATTGCCAGGGTCGGTTACTACCCACTGTGCGTGGGCTTTGGGAACAGAAAGGCTCAATCCTAAGAGAGCCATGAAAATGTACTTTTTCATTGTTACTATAGTTTTGATGGTTTGTACTTATTTCTTTTTATTGTTTCTTTTCTCTATAGCAAGCTGACGGATAGCCGTTTCGATATCTCCACCAAGCTGTGCTGCCCTGTTCATCACCTCCACCTTCTCGGTTTCCTCCGTGGTGTAGGTGAGATATTCCTCCATACTCACTTCCGTAGCATAGACGGCACTCTGCATACCGCCTAAGCCTATCCACACCTCCTTGTAGAGTCGGTTCGGGTCGTTGTTCTGGTTGATGGAGAGTATCTGGCTCTTTTCCTTTTCCGAAAGACCGAGCATCGCCTGTATACCATCGAACTTGGTCATGTACTTGCGCTGGTCAAGCAGTATCTTGCAGTCAGAGTTGTTGATAATACTCTCCTTGACAATAGGAGACTGAATGATGTCGTCGACCTCCTGCGTTACGACAATGGCTTCCCCAAAATACTTTCTCACCGTCTTATAGAGATACTTGATGTAGTCTGCCATGTTTGCCGAAGCAATGGCTTTCCACGCTTCCTCAATGAGTATCATCTTGCGAATACCCTTTAATCGGCGCATCTTGTTGATGAAGGCTTCCATGATGATAATCGTGACCACAGGGGGAAAAGGTCTTTGTTGTCCTTCACTTGGTCGATTTCAAAGACGATGAAGCGTTTAGAGAGCAGGTCGATGTTCTTGTCCGAGTTCAAAAGGAAATCATATCGACCACCACGATAGTATTGCTTCAATGTCGTTAAGAGGTTGTTGATATTGAAGTCCGAGAGCGTTACCTTGATATCACGCTTTTCCATATCCTTTCGGTACACGTCCCGCAGATACTCATAGAAAGTATTAAAACAGGGCGTAACGCTATGGTCAGCACATATCAGCTCAATATAGGAGTTTACGGCTGAACCAAGTTCACCAGCCTCGGTCTTGGTGATATGCTCATCAGCACTTTTCCAGAGCGTGAGCAGCAGCGTACAGATACTCTCCCTTTTCTCTACATCGAAGAAGTAATCATCCGTATAGAAAGGGTTGAAAGATATCGGACTTTCATTGGTATAGGTGAAATACACACCATCCTCACCCTTGGTCTTGCGGTGGATAAGTTCACACAAGCCTAGATATGAGTTACCCGTATCGACCAAGAGGACGTGCGCCCCCTGTTCGTAATACTGGCGTACCATGTGGTTGGTGAAGAAAGACTTGCCACTACCCGAAGGACCCAAGATGAACTTGTTGCGGTTGGTGATGACTCCCTTTTTCATCGGTAAATCTGAGATATCCAGATGAACAGGCTTTCCCGAAAGGCGGTCTGCCATCTTGATACCAAAGGGAGAGAGCGAGTCCTTATAGTTCGTCTCTGCCGTAAAGAAACAGAGGGCAGGCTCGATGAAAGTATAGAATGACTCTTCTGCGGGAAAGTCTGCCGCATTGCCGGGAATGCCTGCCCAGTAGAGCGTTGCCGCATCAATGGTGTTGTGGCGAGGGTGGCATTCCATAAGAGCAAGTGCAGAGCCCACATCATTCTTGATCTGGCGAAGTTCTTCCTTATCGCTGCTCCATGCCAGTACATTGAAATGAGCACGGATAGAGGTCAATCCCTGCGAGTGGGCAATATTGAGATACTCCTGTATCCACTCCTCGTTGATTTGGTTGCTACGGCTGTAGCGTGCCAATGAGTGCATGTTCCTTGCCTGCTTCTCAAAGCGTTCCAAGTTGGCGTCGCTATCCTCAATGAAGAGATACTGGTTATAGATATGGTTGCACGGCAGCATCAAGCCCACGGGAGAGGCAAAGGAAAGACGGCAGTCACTTCGGTCGGTCGATAATCGCTCATATCGGCTGTCCGTGCTGACTGTTGTAGGCAGGTCGTCCGTGTCGGAGAGTGTATGCAAACAAAGCATATTGTCGCCCACACGCACAAGGTCTGCGCCCAAGCGGATGTCCTCCAAAGACGCATGTCCCTCTTCAGATAAAGAGAAATACCTGTCGAGTAGTCCGCCCTTTTCATTTGTGCCAACTAACTCATCTTCTGTCATGCGGACAATCCTTATCTGCTCGGTATCGTTGATGATACGCTCGAACTGGTCTACTGCTTCCATAAACTTCATCACCTCATCCTTGTTGGTAATCTCCTTTGGTAGCAGGTGTCCACGGCAGAGTGAAGAGAAATTACTCTGCTGTGCCATACGCTGCTTGTTGGTCTTGGTCAGGAAGAGATAGACTGAGTGGTGGAGATACGGACGCTCATTGAAGTGCCGCTCAGAGGAACGAGCAAGGAAACTCAGTCCACCATCGGAGAGCTTTCCTTGATAGTCTTCCTTAATGAACCAGTCCTGCTTGTGTACGATGCTGTAATTGGGTAGCACCTTGATTGCCTTATGCCATGCAGAGTGCATTGCTTCGTATTCTGTAGAAGTGACGGTAAAGAGTTCGGGCAGTTCCACACGGAAAGCCACAGTGATGTCAGCATCTTTGCTCACCATGCAGCCCTGCTCTACGGAGAGCAGTGGGAAACTTTGATTCAAGGGTCGTTATCTTGCTTTTGTTTCTCATTTCTTTGCTTTCTTTGGTTGAAGATTACGGATAAGGTGGAAGACCGTACGGCGGTTCACAAGGTAGCGTGGGTGCATACGTACTGCTCCTTTTTTCATCAGCCCATATTGCCCGTACTTTCTGTTCATAGTGAACGTTTGCCATACCACAAGGCTGGCACCCACTACACCTATGACAAGACAGGTAATTTGACTGACTCCACAGAGATAGAGAATGACCACAAGAATGAAGACTGCCAACAACCCTCCTGCAAAGAGGAAGAGGTACTGTGCCTTCAAGCCCTTGAACTCTACCGTCCGACTACACCCTTGTTGATTTCAAATGCAGCCATCGCCTTACAGGAAGAAACTTCTCAAGATAGTGGCTGCCACGATGAGGAAGATACACGCACCAAACCAAGAGGCTGCGGTCTTGCTCGTATCGGGGTCACCACTTGAGAACTTGTTGTACACTTTAATGCCTCCAATCAACCCCACTACCGCCCCTACGGCATAAATGAGTTTCGTGCCGGGGTCGAAGTAGGAGGTTACCATTTTTGTAGCTTCATTGATACCGGCAATACCATTGCCTTGTGCGTATGCCCCTATGGTGGCAGTCATCAGCAGGAGCATCATCAGTGTAATTTTTTTGTTCATTTGTATGTTATAATTTTAAGTGTGATAAAATTGCTTGTTCTTAAAAGGAAGGGGAAAGAGAGGCACATTTTCATGTGGAAACCTTGTAGCTGTTAATGAGCCGTTTTCTTTTCCCGCTTCCATCGTTGATTGTTTACAGATAATATGAAAGAGGCTTGTCGTCGTCATTATCGGATGAAGTGTCAGAAGCGCTTGAATCTGCCGATATTGAGTTTTGAGAAAACAACATTGCTTGTTGCTCGCTTTGTTCTTCCGCTTTACGGATTTTCTCCAATAGCGAAGTTTGCTCACCTTGCATCTTGGCGATGTTCTCCTTGTACTTATCCAATAGATCTGAGTCTTGAAGCTGCCGAATGGTCTCTTTGACTTCTTTCTCATCAGCCTCCTCACAGTTCTTTGCCCATTTTTGCAGGCGGACTAAGTCACGTGCGAGGACGGACTGCCCTGACATCTCGGTTTCGTCCGATGTGGGCTCAATGGGCAGAATTAATTCCTCACGGGCGACCTCATCCTCATCAACTCGCTCCATCTCGAAATCAACGTCCATCTCGTTGTCCTCTTCCTTCATGTCCTCTTTCTTTTCGGAGTTCTGAGGTACAAAATTATTACTATTCTGCTCTGAATTTTTCAGATGAAGAAGCAGAGGAACTTATGGGATAATAGGGAAATGGAACGGCTTTTTGCCAATCAGTACAAACTCGGCTTGATCTTCTTTTCCTTCTCCTTTTTGTCCGTCTTTTTCCTTCGTCGCTTCATTCTCCTTAGTCTGCTCATTGCCCTTTTTATTTTTCTTGATAAGGATGCCATACGGAGATACATACCGCATATAGAAGTACAGGATACCCAGCATTATCCAAATGATGATGAGTATCAGTATAAAACTGAAAAAGTATTGTTTCCATCATAGTGTTATTGTTGTCTTGCGTCTTTGTTTTGCTGCCGCACTGTTGAGCAATTCCAAATGTTCACGCAGGTGTTCCCTAAGAATGTTGTCTATATATGCGGCTATGGAAACACGCTCCCCCAAGTCCTGCAACACGTTGCGCAGGTTCTGTAGCGTTTCCAGATTAATGGAGAAGGCTGTCCGCATTTGGGAGCGGACGGGATGAAAGTACAGGGAACGGTAGTCCTCTATGGAAAGGGAGGACACGCCGGGCTTTCCCATTCTCGGCTTCCTTTCCTGTTTCTGTTCCGTGTTCCCCGTTTCCTCTCTTTCTATTCCATCTACCGGTTTTTCTTTTGCTGTTTTCGTTCCTTTCGTCTCTTCTAAATTTTTATCTTCCTCCCCTGATGTTGCAGGGGAGGACTCAGTATCCTCGGAAGGGTCAAAGGAGTTTGGTATCGTGACAGGTTTCACCACGACATTGTCTTCTGCCATTTTTCTTCAGCTTGTTTTTCCAGCTGTTGCTTTCTTTCCTCAATCGTTGCCATTTTCTGTTTTCGTTTTTAGTTTGAGACGTTGAATTATCTCATTGACGAGTTCGTCCAGCCCTGTACCCGTTCGTAATCCCCTTGCAGGAGGCTGATAGGTAGAGCGGAACACTCCGCGCAGTCCGTATGTGGAAAGTTCGTGAGAGAAGCGGTGCGTGGCATATACATAGCCGGGCAGGAGCGTGAGTTCGTATTCATGGATGAGCTTTGTATATTCATCGATGATGATGTTCCTTACTCTTCTGTCCACCTTGTTCCAGAACAGGATAATGTCCTTTATCCGGGAGTCGGACATCGAAACTCCAATCTCCGTGATAGTCTTGGTGTATGCCAGACATGAAACCAGCGACTGAATATCGGCTTCAATCGGAGAAAGGATATAGTCCATCTGAAGGGACAGTTCCATCAGTTCGGTTGTTCCAGCATGTCCCGGGAAATCAAATATAACCAACTGGTACTTCTCGTTGCTGATACCGTCGATTTTACTTCGTGCAGTCCTGACGGCTTCCTTGGGTGAAGACTTGTAAATTATGTATGCTTTTTGCCGAGGTGATGAAAGTACTCCTGCATGGATTTGGAAAGATCTTCGCTCTCCTGAACGATACTTTTCTCACGTTCCCTCAGTTTGTAGAAAGAGTCTTGCGACAGGTCGCAGTCCATCACGAAGAGGTTGATGCCTTGCTCGTAGTACAATATGCTGCTTACGATTTCGGCAAGAGTACTTTTTCCCACTCCTCCCTTTTGGGAAGAGAAGCCCAGAAAAAGGGGGCGTTGTTCTTTGTTCTCCATAATGATAATTTCTTAGTTCATATTATTTGTCTATTTGATGTTTGGATATTCTCTCATTATTAAGAGTCATCAGCAGACAGTTTGCTCTGACTGCATATGGTTCGGGCGATAGTCCAAAAGGACGATTTCAAGTTCTTACAATTTGTTGTATTGACAATAGTTTGTCATGACAATAAATTGTTATGAATATGTATTGTTCCTTCTTGTCATCTTTGGTGCAAGCAGGCGGTAATATGATATATCTTTTGCTTGTGTTATCATACCACTGTTCGCTCGTTCTGATTGCAAAATAAATGATATTTCTGCTGATTTTATTACAGCGATGAAGTGCAGGGAAATACGAGGAAAAAGAGTGAATATCTCTGATAATGAGATATTTGAAAATCTGCCGTAACTTTGCAGGCGAGAATAATACATGGAGGTAACGTCCCGAAGCAGACACCCCAAAAGGGTGGATACTTCAATCGTATCAACTCTTGATATTGGCAAAGGTGTGTCTTTGTCCGACAAACTGCGTTTTTGCCGACAAAGAACCTTGCCTCGGTGCGAGGGAATGATTACTCCAAAGTCGTAATAACAAACCAAATTGAAGATGAAACCGAACGTAGAACGATGGGATAGATGGGATACCCGCCTTCCCAGTCCCAAAGACCAGCAAAAAGTCATTGAACTTTTCCATAAATCCGGTGCAAAATCGAAGTCTGATTTTGTGCGTGGCTGTATTCTTGGAGGAAAGTTCAAGGTGATAACAGTAGATAAATCCGCTGTGGATTATTATCGTAAACTCTCGGAATTGATTGCCGAAAATCATCGAATAGGCGTACTCTACAACCAAACTGTACGCGCAATAAACTCTTATCACAGCGTGAAAACTGCACAGATTTTACTTGAAAAATTAGAAAAAATCTCTGGTCAAATCATCACGCTACAACAGAAAGCCATCCAACTGACGGAACAATTTGATAGTCGATAAAGGAATATGATTGCAAAGATTTCTTCTACCGAGAACCTTGGAGGAGCATTGGGATATAACTTCAAAAAGGTGCAGCACAACGAAGCGGCAGTCCTCTGCGTGAACGAACTTCGGAAAGGCTTCGATGGCACTTTTCAAATGGATAAGGTACTTGCCGATATGCAAAAGGCGATACCTGAGCAATGCAGGACAAAGAAAACGGTCTTTCACTGCTCCCTCAATCCGCACTCGGACGAGAAACTATCCGATGAAAGGCTCACACAGATTGCGAAGGAGTATATGGAGGCACTCGGCTATGGCAATCAACCCTACATCGTCTTTAAGCATAATGACATTGCCCGTGAGCATATCCACATCGTTTCGCTTCGAGTGGATTTCGATGGTAATAAAATCAATGACAGGTATGAGGGCAGGCGAAGCAAAAAGATTACTGATGCTTTGGAGAAAAAGTTTCACCTTATCCCAAGTTCAAAGGTCAGTGAGAAGCCGACAGCTGAAACGCCAAAGGTCGATGCTACGCAAGGAAATATCAAGGAACAGGTGGCTAACATCATCCGTTCTGCTATGAAGCATTATACCTTCAGTTCCTTGGGCGAACTCAATGCCATTTTGAGCAGATACAACCTTGCGGTAGAGGAGGTAAAGACCGAGTATAGGGGCAAGCGATATGATGGGCTGGTCTATGTTCCTACCGATGACAAAGGCAATAAGGTCAGCACACCCATTCATGCCTCGGACATTGGCAGAGGTGTGGGGTATGCTGCTATCCAGAACAAGATGCAAAAATCGAAAGAGGCGGTTAAGCCATTGATACCATCCGTCAGAAGAAAAGTATTAGAAGTAATGCGTACTTCTCCTGATACGGGGGGAAAGACTCCGACAAAGATTGGAGGAACAAGGCTTACGTGTAGTTATCCGAAAGAATGAGGATGGACGACTCTATGGTATTACGTTCATTGATGATGAAAGGGGCATTGCGCTCAATGGCTCCCGATTGGGTAAAGGATATGCTGCCAATGTATTCAACGCATATCTATCTAATCCAGCACACAATCCATTCTTGGATGAATCGCTTTATGGAAAGATTGATACCACCTTTCAACAACAGATGCAGACAATACAGTCTGATGAGCAGGAAAGCGACAACCTTGTCGATGAACTTATTGGCGATATAGTGAGAGAAACTTTCTCTTCATCGGGCAATGATGATTGGAAAGAAGCGGCATGGCAACGCAAACTCCGTAAGCAAAGCAGGTAAATCTTAAACGCAGGAAGCGTTAAGTACACCATTCAAATAACATTCAAATGATATTCTAACAACAATAAAATAGTATTATGGCACAAGAAGATGATTTAAGGGCATTAGGTAAAGTCATGGACTTTATGCGAGGTATATCGGTGATTTTCCTCCTGATTAACTGTTATTGGTTCTGCTACGAGGCGTTTCAGTCGTGGCATTTTACACTCGGTATCATCAACAAGATATTGATGAACTTTCAACGCTCCACAGGATTATTTTCATCTATCCTATGGACGAAACTCTTTTGTGTGGTTTTCCTTGCGCTCTCCTGCTTGGGCACAAAAGGCGTGAAGGAGGAGAAAATCACATGGCCAAAGATTTGGATGGTGCTTTTCTCCGGTTTTGTTTTCTTTTTTCTGAATTGGTGGTTGCTGGCATTGCCCATAGGAAAGATCGGAGCAGCTTCACTCTACATCTTCACGCTGTCTATGGGCTATATCTGTCTGCTGATGGGCGGTGTATGGATGAGTCGACTACTCAAAAACAACCTGATGGACGATGTGTTCAACACGGAGAACGAGAGTTTCATGCAGGAAACACGATTGATGGAGAATGAGTATTCCGTCAATTTCCCCACACGTTTTTACTATAAGAAGAAGTGGAATAAGGGCTGGATCAATGTAGTCAATCCCTTCCGTGCCTCAATGGTACTCGGAACACCGGGTTCGGGCAAGTCTTACGCCATTGTGAACAATTACATCAAGCAGCAGATAGAAAAAGGCTTTGCAATGTACATCTACGACTATAAATTTCCCGATCTTTCCGAGATAGCCTATAATCACTTGCTCAATCATTTGGATGCCTATAAGGTAAAACCGCAGTTCTTTGTGATTAACTTTGACGACCCACGAAGAAGCCATCGCTGCAACCCAATCAATCCTGCCTTTATGACGGATATATCGGATGCCTACGAGAGTGCCTACACTATTATGCTCAACCTGAACCGTTCGTGGATACAAAAGCAGGGAGACTTCTTTGTGGAGTCACCGATTATCTTGCTGGCAGCCATCATCTGGTTTTTGAAGATATACGAGAACGGCAAATACTGTACCTTCCCACATGCCATTGAGTTCCTCAATCGCCCCTATGCTCAAATATTCCCGATACTCACCGCCTACGATGAACTCGCTAATTACCTTTCTCCCTTTATGGACGCTTGGGAGGGCGGGGCACAAGACCAGTTGCAGGGACAGATCGCCAGTGCCAAGATACCACTATCACGTATGATTTCTCCTGCACTTTATTGGGTAATGACGGGTGATGATTTCTCGCTTGACATCAACAATCCCAAAGAGCCGAAGGTGCTTGTGGTAGGTAACAATCCCGACCGACAGAATATCTATTCGGCAGCACTCGGACTTTACAACAGCCGTATCGTGAAACTCATCAACAAAAAGAAGCAACTCAAATCATCCGTTATCATCGACGAGTTACCGACTATCTACTTCCGTGGATTGGACAACCTTATTGCTACTGCCCGAAGCAACAAGGTGGCGGTATGTTTGGGCTTTCAGGACTTCTCGCAGCTTACGCGCGATTATGGAGACAAGGAAAGCAAGGTGATACAGAACACTGTTGGCAATGTGTTCAGTGGGCAAGTGGTCGGTGAAACCGCTAAGACCCTCAGCGAGCGTTTCGGTAAGGTGCTCCAACAACGGCAGTCTATGACCATCAATCGCAACGATAAGTCCACATCTATCTCTACGCAGATGGATAGTCTTATCCCTGCATCGAAAATCAGCAATCTCACACAAGGTATGTTTGTAGGAGCAGTATCCGACAACTTTGATGAACGTATCGACCAAAAGATTTTTCATGCTGAAATAGTGGTGGATAGTGCCAAAGTCTCTGCCGAAATGAAGCAATACCAGCCCATTCCTAAGATCAATGCGTTTTCAAAACAAAGATGGCTCCGATAATCTCAAAGAAACTATCGAAGCCAACTATAAACGTGTTAAGCAGGAAATAATTGTTTTGATTGAAAAAGAAATAAAAAGGATAAAAGACGATCCTTCTCTTTGTCATCTTATAAAAGAATGAGATGCAATGTCTTTATGTCATTCAAAAACTATATTTCATCTTTGCCCATATTTCAGAATTTCTGTCATACATTTGAAACTTGCCTTTGTCGGCATGGAAGTAATCATAGCCGGCGGTGAGTTCGATTTGGTCGTTCAAGGCATAGGATGCAGAGAAGCGGTTGAAAACGCCGCCATTGGTTACGTCAATATAGGCGAATGTTGAAAGTTTCAGCATATTCCGCAGCAGTTCTTTCGATATTCTTGCCGTGGCAAGGCCGGCATTACGATAAACGGAAAGACCGTCAAGGTTCCCTGCCGTATATTTGTGGCAGTATTGTGCACTGAAGTTCCAATCGTTGCCTGGATACCAGTCCACACCGGCAAGGATATTGTACGTATTTCGGCATACTACGTCTTTTTCCCACACCTCTGCTTTGCGCTTCATCGAAATAGCAAGCAGCCTCGCCGCGAAGGACAATCTGTCCGACAGGCAGAGAGCAGTCGGCTCCGAGCATCGTCATCCGGCGGTATTCCCCTTTGGCTAAAAGCGACTTTCCATCGTCGGACACAGCAAGGGAAAGAGCAGGCATCTTGTTCCACGTCCGCAGGGCACTCAGAGAAAAAAATCAATCCCGCTGAGATTGGTCGTTATCCGCCCGCCGTACTCCATATTCCGAAGTCTTTTCTCCGGTTTGCCACTTTCCAAATCTATGGTATAGGGAAGAGGGGCTGATGGCAGAGTCAGTGCCCACGGATTGCGTCGGTCGGTGGGAAGGATGAAGAAATCCGCCACGGGATTACATATCGCCTCGAATGTTACCGAATGCCACGTGTATCTTGCATGCAAGGCATTGACGGGCATACGGATGTCATCGTAGTCCTGCGCAAGGAACTCGGTATAGTCGAACGGCGACACGCAGTCCGTAACGCGCAATGCGTCTGCCACTCCCCATACCACAATCTGCCGCCCCACCCGAAGGTCAAGGTTTCCTTTGGTGTATGCAAGATATGCCTCACGCAGTTCCAGTCCCGTGCGGTCTTTCAGTACGCCGTTGTAGGTAGCGTTCATGGAAACAAAAAGGGAAGCTGCTCCTTTTTCAAGTTTCACCTCTCCGCGCGCTCGGGTTCTCGAAGCCATCCAGTCGTTCCTGCCTTCTGTCCTGACGGCATGGTATGTGTCGAGGAAGCCTTTTACCTGAACACGCAAGGCGTTGTCATCCGTTTCTTCCTCTTGCATATATTCCGTATCAGCAGAATCATTCTCCACCGTCAGCGTATCAATCTGGGCAAATGCCTGTGCCGAGAATATCGGCACAAGCAACAGCGTCCATAATCGCAGTATTTTCATGGTCAGAGTCCTTTTTCCAGTTGGGAGACAGTGAAGAGATTGGGTGCAACCTTGACGTTGAACCGCTGGTTGTCCATCTTGATGATGGTCTTATGTCCCGTCTGTACATTCTCCATCTGCATGAGGTGCATCGTCCAGAATCCCTGCACTTTATTTATATTCGAAATGGTAAGGCGGCGATGCAGGTTATTGAGCTTATCGTAGTATTCCGCCTTAATAACCATCAGACAGTCCTGCCTGACCCATGTGATGCGCTTTGAGTATATTTCTCCCTTGTCCTTAGGCACGGACTGCACCACCCAACATTTGTCTCCGCTTACCACTTCCTCACGCAGCAGCGTGTGTGTTTCCTCGTCCACGCTGCGTGTACTCATGTCGTCGTATGTAAAATCGCTGCCCATGAAGTAATCGGTCTTCGATGACTTTCCACTAATGCGCCTTGTCTTTTTCATGGCAGGGAGATAGAGCCATTTGTCATCTGTCTTGCTGGGATTGTCATAGTCCCAAGTGAGAAATCCCGTGCCCTTCACGTCGCCGGGATAGGTGAAGAACATGATTTTCTTTGTGTCCTTACCTTCGTCCATTGCCCACGATTCAATTTTTCGCACACGCTTATGCCCACTTTTTTGAATAAGTGTCATTTCCACGGTGGCATAGCGTGTATCGCCATCGGCACGGTTCTTTACCTTTTGCATAATGTCTCTTCCGGTGAGATCAGCTGCTTGTGCAACACTCATTGTCATCAAGGCAATAAGGGATAAAATAAAATGTCTTATTTTCATTTTCTTTATATTTTATGATTGAATATTTTAACCTTACTTGTTTGTTTAACTATTTGTTTTTGAACCTTTTTCCTTTCCGAACACCCGCAAATATTTGAGAAGTATCGGCGTGAGGAACAAGTCTGCCAACAATGCCGACACCATACCTGCTACAGCCAGCAAACCCCAGTTTTTCGTTTGCGTGGCGTCTGGAAAAGCCACACTAATTTGACCCACCCTGGCAAGTATTTTAGACCCAGTAAGGTTAAAATAATGAGACCCACCTCACCAAAATAAGAATGACCCTTTGAAACGCTAGTTTTTTAGGGTCATTTTGTAGTTTTGTGTTACTGCCCTGGCCGGCATTAAAAACATAAAACTATTATTTATATCCTTAATTCCGCAACACTATTATAAATTAAACTTTTTAAGTACCTGAGCAACAAAAAGTTGCTCAGGATTTTGCCATGTCAGAATTTTCACTTATCTTAGTGTTGCAAAAAAAAACAAGAGAATCCAACGATAGACATGGCGAAGATACAAATTAAATCTGAGAGACTCACTCCTTTTGGGGGATTATTTTCAATCATGGAGCAATTTGACTCCACATTATCATCTGTCATCGACTCAACCCTCGGTCTAAGGTGTAGATCGTTCGGTTATCAGTACAGCGAAATCATCCGTTCTCTCATGAGTATCTACTTCTGTGGCGGTTCATGTATTGAGGATGTCACTACTCATTTGATGAACCACCTCTCACTTCATCCGACACTTCGCACTTGTAGCTCTGATACTATCCTCAGGGCGATAAAGGAGTTGACGCAAGAAAACATTTCATACACATCAGATATGGGCAAGACCTACGATTTCAATACGGCTGACACTCTCAATACTTTATTGCTCAATTGTATATTTGCATCTGGCCAACTGAAAGAGGGTGAGATGTATGATGTTGATTTCGACCATCAGTTCATAGAGACAGAGAAGTATGATGCAAAGCCTACATACAAGAAGTTCCTTGGTTATCGCCCTGGCGTGGCGGTTATTGGCGATTTGATAGTCGGTATAGAGAATAGCGATGGTAACACAAATGTTCGTTTCCATCAGAAGGACACGCTGAAGAGGTTCTTTGAGAGATTTGAACAGAATGGGCTCATTATCAATCGCTTCAGAGCTGATTGTGGATCATGTTCCGAGGAAATCGTGGAGGAAATAGAAAAACACTGCAAGTCCTTCTATATCCGTGCTAACCGCTGCAGTTCGATCTACAATGACACCTTTGCTCTCAAAGGCTGGAAAACTGAAGAAATCAATGGCATTGAGTTTGAATTGAACTCTATCCTTGTTGAGAAGTGGAAAGGTAAGGCATATCGACTTGTGATTCAAAGACAGAAACGGATGGATGGTGTGCAGGATTTTTGGGAAGGAGAATACACATACCGTTGTATCCTGACTAACGACTATGATTCTTCCGTAAGAGAAATTGTCGAGTTCTATAACCCTCGTGGAGAAAAGGAACGTATCTTCGATGATATGAACAATGGTTTCGGGTGGGACAGATTGCCCAAATCCTTCATGGCAGAGAACACAGTGTTCCTTCTTCTTACAGCACTTATCCGTAACTTTTACAAGGCCATTATTCAAAGACTTGACGTAAAGAAGTTCGGACTCAATGTAACAAGTCGCATAAAAGCGTTTGTCTTCAGGTTTATCTCTGTACCAGCCAAGTGGATCAAGACATCAAGGCGGTATGTGCTGAATATCTATACCTGTAATTATGCTTACGCAGATGTTTTCCAGACTGATTTTGGATAGTGCCTACAACTTATGGGAATGATATTGTGTATTGCCTCAAGTCACATTGTGGGGTAAGGGGATATTGTAGGCAGAAGTGGGTGCTTCAAGTTCAAATTATCTGCAAATTCAGTAATGAGAGGACGTGTAAACGCAATAAGAACCTTCAAGGGCTTAGTTGCGGATTTGAGGTATATGACAAAATTAAAGAATTTATTGCGCTGTTACGCATCTGGTATGGGAATAAGAAGTATTTCTAGTACTTTCCATATATCTCGTAACACCCTCCGCAAGTATGTCCGTAAATTCCAAGAAAGTGGCTTGTCCATGGAGCAAATTCTGTCGCTTTCAGATGATAAGCTGGCGGACTTGTTTTCAGATGGGCATTCTCGTAACCGTCCGCCTTCTGCTCGCAAGTTGGAGTTAGAGGCACTTGTTCCTGATTATGTGAAACGGCTTAGCAAGAAGGGTGTTTCTATCTTATCTCTTCACACGGAGTATCTCAAAACTCATCCTAATGGTTACCAGTATTCTACTTTCAAACACGCAATCCATGCCTACAGATGTCAAACACGAGCCGTAGGACATGTAGAGCACCTTGCTGGCGATCAGATGTATATTGATTATGCAGGTGATAAGCTAGAGATAGTCGAAGAACAGACGGGTGAGGTGCGGAAGGTAGAGGTTTTTGTGGCTACCCTTCCATGCAGTCATTACACCTATTGCGAGGCAGTGTGGTCGCAGAAGAAGGAAGACCTTATCGTTGCTTGCGAGAATGCTCTTCATTTCTTTGGTGGTGTACCCAAGGCTGTTGTGCCTGACAACTTAAAATCAGCCGTTATCCGCAGTGATCGTAATGAGCCTGTTATCAATGACGACTTCGCTGCTATGGCTGAATTTTATGACATGGCTGTTTATCC
>BNJU01003779.1_pt1 | contig 42640 bp, 54 predicted proteins | sample 8539281 | NCBI WGS metagenome assembly BNJU01 (sample SAMD00202456, study PRJDB9452) | human saliva metagenome | isolation source: human saliva | place: Japan
TTGAGTGGGAATAAAAAAATTAGAACAACATAGTATTTAAAGAATACATATACAAAGGCCTTTCATCGTTATGGTGAGAGGCCTTTTGTGAAAAGTAGTAGTTGTTCTAATTTATTTTTTTCTATTTTGTTATTACTAGTAGATATCTTTAAGGAAATAAGGGTATGGAAACCATAAAAGAATTTTTAGATAGTGACATATATTTAGATATTATAAAAAGAACTAGATGTCGACAACTTTAATCAAGACGTACAAAGTGTTGAAGTAGAAGAGCTAAAAAAATCGATTAAGACAGAGACAATTCTTACTAGAAGGCTTTAATTGTAAGGTGCTTTCAGAAAAAGAGATGGTGCAGTTTTACGAGCAAATGATAGAAGAATATGGAAAAGATATTATCCTTTGGTCTAGAAAGTTTTTACAATATAGCGACGATACTATTGAGGAGTATCCTGATGGAGAATTTCCAAAAGGAGAGGAAATATCTGAGGAGGATATATCAACTACAATTGAAATAGGAAAATATTCTAAAACGAGTATTGCGTTGTATATAATTGAGTTCGATCTCTTGAAGAATCATCAAGAGATAGTAGCTGACTATTATAAAAGATTGGGCATTCCTCGGGCTGCGAAATATGCAAAAGACATGATAGCATTTTATAAAGAGGTTTTTACTTTAGGTATTTAAAAATTAATGATTGAGGGCTGTTTTGTTACAGCCCCTTTTTATGTTATACAAAAAAATTGGTATACTGATTTTTAAGTTATAGATTTTTGGTTTAAACAGTTGTTTGAAAATAGAGGTCCTATGAAAACGACAAAATCTTTTGGCGAGTATCCCAAATATTCTCTCCACGATGCAAGAGTACAAAAAATAGAATACGTAGACGATAGTTTAATCTTTACATTTGACTATATTTTTTCTTATGAGAATGGTGTTGAACAAACTCATAAGGCCAAGATTGTATTTGAGAAATGTGATGTTGATGATCTAGAAATTCTCGTCTTTAATAGTACGATATTAGATACTTTCACAGGTAAAAGAATTGAGTTACCTCAGTATCAGCAGGATTATAGTGAAAGTGAGTTCGAGGTTATTACAGAGACTTATAACTGGGGTCGAGCTGTATTGCAAGGTTGGTTATGTACCGAAGGGAATCCCGTACATTGTATAATGAACATATACTTTACAGGTGATATGGTATATGTAGTTGATGAGGCCTAAGATGAGCGATTTAGATTTTACTATTTGCTGTACAGTTACTTTCTTCAGCAAGAAGAGGAAAACTCCACCGAATCTGAATAATGGAAAGTATTGCCCTCATCTTGTTATAAAGGGCTCTGATCAGCTGTTAGGTGTAAACTTTATTGATGGTGAAGATATCATCTTTGATAAATCAATACGTGCTAATGCGTTGCCAGTAAACGAAGATATAGATTATTCTACACTACAAGTCGGTACGGAGTTTTTTATCCTGGAAGGCAGTACTATTGTTGGAGAAGGTCTTGTGAAAGAAATTTTTCAACATAAGCCATATGGGCGTAAATAGTTGTTGACTATAAAATGTATATGTAAATAAAAAGTTTAATGATAAAGAATAGATGCTTATAGAGCACTTGTTGAGGGGCTATGTTTTAAAAAAATCTTTATTATGGTTATGAGAGTCGCACTTCATTAAGTTTCTTAAGTATTTGTAAGAGGTGGAGGTGTTTATCCGTGAAATGAGAAAGTAAATGTAATTGTAGATAAATCACTTTTAAATATTTATGTAGCATTAAAATTGATATTATATAAGTATAATAAGTTTTGAAGTATAAAAATGTATTGAATGGTTGCTTATCTACTAAAAATAGTGGAAATACATAAATATAACTATATTTTTAGATTTGTATTTTTATTATATTACTTAAAATGTATTGTGGAGGAGTGGGAAAATGAGAGATTATAATCGATTTATTGTTACACAAAAGAATGAGGCAGTCATCTGTTAAAAGGTCAAGAATAATTGATCAATTTTATAGTGATAGATCTAGAATTATTTATTCGTCATCTTTTAGACGGTTACAACAAAAGGCACAAGTTTTTTCGCTTGAACCAAACTCTAGTGTAAGAACCAGGTTAACACATTCTCTTGAAGTTGCTGATTTAGGTAGAACGTTAGCTAATCAAATAGGATTTGCTCTGAAAAATGATAAACTTTTGACTGAAAACAATATATTAGCATTGGTTTCGATTGTAGAAAATGCATGTTTGTTACATGATATAGGAAATCCTCCATTTGGCCACTTTGGTGAAACTGCTATTAGAGAGTGGGCTGGCGATAGTATTCGAGATTCTCTTCCTGAAACACTTAAGTCAGAACTTGATAATGATGAATCCTTGCTTAACTTATTAATTAATGATTTTAAAGAATTTGATGGTAATCCTCAAGGTTTTAGAATTGTTACAAAGCTACATCCTGATTATGATGAATATAGTTTAAACCTAACTTTTTCTACTCTTTTATGTATAATAAAGTATCCGAGAACAACAGGCGAAAAAGATAAAGAAGTTCGCTTTTAAAAAAAGCAGGCTATTTTTCAAACAGAACAAGATTTGGTTAATTCTATTTATGAATCAGTTGGAATAGAGAACAATAATAGATATCCATTTGTATATATAATGGAAGCAGCAGATGATATTGCGTATTGTATGAGTGATATAGCTGATGGCATTGAAAAAGGGATAATTACAGAAAAAGCCTTTTTGGATGCTTTTCGTAAAGAGTGGGATAAAAGATATAAAGATATAAAGCTTCCTGTTAAGCTACCTAAAGATGGTGAGTTAAAGGGATTTAAGCGTGATATATCGATTCCCTGGTCTTTAAAAGCGATGAAGGAAGCTGTTGATTGCTTTTAAGACTTTTTAATAATGAGATTTATGAAGGCACTGCAGATAGTTTAATATCAAAAAAATAATGGTATGGGAAAAGTCTTAGATACTATTAAAAAGTGTATCAAGAAGTATTTTTATACTTCCTTTAAAGCTGAAAGTATTGAAATTACTGGATATGCAGTTATAACAGGTATTCTAAATAAGTATAGATGTATTTTTAAAAATGGAATATGAAGATTTTTTTATAAATTAATTACTAATGAAGGGGCTATAAAAGGTTTTGATTTTGAAAAAAAGATTATTGCATCGTATTGGAAAAACGTTATATTGAGGCCTATAATTTTGAGTTAGAAGCGATTAAAGTAAATGATAAAAATAATGAGCGTGATTTTTTGATAAAAGAGTGGTGGCTTAGAGCACACCTGATTATTGATCATATTAGTGGTATGACTGATGAGTTTGCACTAGAAACCTATCAAATGTTAGAGGGTATTCAACTAATGCGATAATTAATCGAATAGTTTCACTCCTAACCATGACAATTAATAAATAGCTAATGAGTTATCATAGTTTGAAATATAGAACGGTAATGGATAAGTGTAAATGATTAAAATAATTGATGGCAAACCGTATATAGATCAAGTAAAAGAGCTAATTCAAGAATATACACAGTGGCTTGGTCGCGATTTGTCCTTTCAGAATTTAGATAAGGAATTAGCAGATATCGGTGAGAAATATACGGTGCCAAATGGTGAATTATTGGTTGCAATCGATGATAATGATGTAGTGCTCGGCATGGTGGCGTATTATCAGCATAGTGATACCCGTTGCGAAATGAAACGCCTCTATGTGCGTCCCGATGGTCGTGGTCATGCTCTCGGTGATCGTCTGATTGAAAGTATTATGGACCATGCTAAGGCCTCTGGATATAAAGAAATGGTGCTAGATACAATTGAACCATTGCAAGCAGCGATCCATTTGTATAAGAAGCATGGCTTTGTTGAATGCGAGCCGTATTATCAAAACCCTATGTACGATGTTCTCTATATGAACAAGGAACTCGATTGATAGCGCTATCTTAGGATTCATTGGAGGAGCTTTTATGGCGATTACGTATACAGAAGAAAAGAGTTTTACGCCTCAGCAAGCCGCAGATTTATTTCTATCTGTCCGTTGGGTGGTAGGCAAGTATCCTGACCGATTACATAAGGCTCTTATGAATTCATCTCGTGTGATTAGTGCTTGGGATGGTGACCGTTTAGTTGGTCTTATTCGTGTCATGGATGACAGCGAGTTGGTGTGCTTCATCAATTATGTACTGGTTCATCCTGATTATCATGGCCGTGGTGTCGCTGGTCATTTGCTAGAAATGGTGAAAGAGGCTTATAAGTCTTACTTGTACATTAATGTTATGATTGGTGATAGCAAGAATGCACCATTTTACGAGAAGCATGGCTTTAAAATAAAGAAGATTCCTTACCAATGCAATATCGGAATGTGCCGAAATATACGAAAAGCTGATTGGTGGGATAATCTGTATAGCAAGTAACGGGTTAAATTGTTAATAAAAGGCTACACGTATATAGCGTTACGTGTAGCCTTTGTTATGTAAACGGTATATACTAAAACGGATATGTAGATACGATGGAGAAGGATATGAATATTTTAATACGAAAAGCGACAACCGCTGATTTAGATTTAGTGACACATATAGAAGCAACTTGTTTCCCTCCTGCTGAGGCGGCGCCTCGTGAGGCTTTTAAGGAGCGATTAGATCATTATGCAGGTCAGTTTTTAATTGCCTTTCACGGCGATACACCGATTGGTTTTATAGATGGTTTTGTAACAGAGGATAAAGTCTTGACGGATGAGATGTTCGCCGATGCTTCGCTGCATAATCCCCATGGTGCATGGCAGATGATATTTGGTCTAAATACGATGCCAGAATACCGCAATCGTGGTGTAGGTGGTCAGTTAATAGAGGCTTTCATAGAATTGGCTAGAGAGGAAAAACGAAAGGGTGTCATTTTAACTTGTAAGGACGAAAAGGTTCATTATTACGCAAAGTTTGGCTTTGTAAATGAAGGTGAGTCTGAATCTAATCACGGCGACGCTAAATGGTACCAAATGCGAATTGTATTTTAGATCGAAAGAAGCTAAAATCTTTACATGAACTGCACCCCAGAAATGGTGTCCAATTCTTGGGGTGTAGTTCATTAGTTGATTTCAGCTTCTTTTTATTACATTTATTTGATTTCTTGAATTGCAATAAGTAATGCGACAAAATTAAATCAATTTTTTAATCTCATGTTTAAACATGTCAAATGGTGTTTTAAACCCAAGGCATTTTCTAGGTCGATTATTAATCAGCACTAGTGCTTCTGTTAGTTTATCTAGTGTTACTTTAGCTAAATCGGTTTTCTTAGGAAAAAACTCTCGAAGTAAACCATTACTATTTTCATTAGAGCCACGTTGCTATGCTGCATAAGCATCAGCAAAATACATCGGTATCCCAAACTCGGTTTCAACCTGTTCAAAGCACGCAAATTCTTTACCACGGTCCACGGTAAAGGTTTTAAGTAATTTACTTGTTAATGTGTTGTATAGGGAACTAATAGCTAAAAACATAGAATCCTTAGATCGGTCATCCATCTTTATTGCTATATAGAATCGAGTTTTACGTTCAACAAATGTAGCTAAACACCCTTTACTTTGACCTCTGGAAGACACCATTGTATCTAGTTCCCAATGACCAAAAGTCTCCCGGTTTTCAACTTCTTGAGGTCGGTCCTTAATGGTCTTTTTCACATTGAAGCGCCCACGCTTTTCTTGAGTACCAGGTTTTTTGCCTTTCCGGCGAAGTACTTTCTCTGTTATCGCAAGAAAACCACGATGGATCCAAGAATATATTGTTTTAAAGCTTAGAACCCCAACTAATTCAGAACCAACTATTTCTTCTGGAGACCAAGTTTGTTGTAACCTAGATTCAATTAAAGCCGCTAATTGAGGGGTTAACTTTGTTGGTCTACCTTTATTAGCAGACTTACTAATTGCTAACTGTTGAGCTTTAATCGCAGAATATTCACCTTCAACGCGATTTAACTCTCTTGCTACAGTAGAATGGTGGACACCGATTAAGCTAGCAATTCTACGAACAGAGTATCCTTCTTTTCGTAAAACTTCTATTTGACTCCGTTTTTCTATGGTAAGATGTATATAGCTCATATTAGAGACCTCCGTGTCATGTATTTGTGGTTATTTACATTTTACACGAAATCTCCAATATGAGTTTTTTATTTGTCGCAATATATTTTACAATTCATCATTTAAAAAAATATTAATTTAGAATCGATTGTTTGAAATAATTGATATCGAATAGAGGAATATTGCGTTAAAATTTTTTTATAGGAATAAAATATAGGTAAGAATATAATTACAGTTCTTAAGCTGAAGTTTTGTAATTTATGTGTTGCGTAGTGTTAATCTAATAAGTAGGGCAATAATTGATAAACTTTTAGAAAAGTCTAAAGGAAGCAATGGTTGACGTAGTTTGAACTTACCTGACGAGGAGCTTAAACCTTTATCTTATTCATATAAAATCATATATGTTCCATTATCTGTAAATAAACCTAATCAAGCGGACAAAGCTATAGAGTTTATACGTCCTGGAACTGAAATGCATGAAGATGTAGAGCATGTATTATTTAAAATGGTTGAGAAAAATAAGTATTTACCTAAAGAAATTGTGAAAATTATGAAGGATGAGGGCTTTGATTCTTTCAATATGCATAAACATATAAAAATTATGGAAAGAAAAAGATACGAAGAATCGTAATTACCATTATGGTGTAGATGTTTCTGGGCAGTGGTATTGGTATGACAATTGGATAGAACTTGTACGGACATATTGTAGGGAAAAATTATGCTTAATAAAACTATTATAACAAAAAGCTTGTAATAGAGCCATAAAAAAATATAATAAGTGAAGGTACTACTGATGTTGAGGTGTTTAATCAGGGCGTTTGAAATTGATTTATTAAAAAAACAAGGATTTTAGAGATTCTATTTGTAAAGCTATTTACTCATCTATAAATAGAAATAACTTCTCTGAGCTAAAAAAATCCATAAATTAGGTTATGTATTGGTTCCAAAGAAAAATTTAGCAGATTATCGAAAGTGTGCGTTGATAGATATATATGATGAAATAGTTTTTGACGTTAATATTGAGCATTTCTAATGAGATAGAAAAAGATGAGGATTAATAAAAGTAAGAATCGTGTTTTTTTCTTATCGATTAGGAAGTTATGATGAAAAAAATATTTGATAGAAAATATAGTTTTACATCATTTAAAGAGGTTGTTTCTGACAAATCTAAGTATAAAAAAATAAAGTAATTGTAGAATGTGATATCTCTAACTTCTATGATAGAATTAATATACATAGGATTGAATCTATTTTTGAATTCTAATCAAAATATAGATAGAGATATAATCAAATTGATTAATTCTTTATTGTTGTTTTGGGCAAATAGAGATTCATATGGATTGCCAGTAGGATCTAATGCATCACGAATATTGGCAGAAGTTGCATTGATAGAAGTTGATAACTACTTGGTATCGAAAGGTGTAGATTTTTTGTAGATTTGTAGATGATTATAGGATTTTTTTGCTAAAAAAATGCAGCTGAAGCTCATAATAGTCTAGCTTTTACTGATTCATCGTTTGAGTAAAGAAGGTCTTTTTTTAAATACCCAAAAAAACAAAGATTAGAAACATCTCTGAGGTTTCAAAGAATCTAGAGTCTAATGTAGATAATAAGAAAACACATACAAGTCCAATTATAATAAGAGGTTATGCAGGATTAGTACCTTTAAAGTTTAGGCGATTATCTGATTCAGAAATTAATAATTTTAAAGAATATAATTTAGCAGAATTATTAGAAGAAGCAAAACCAAAGTGTACTTTTTAGAAGAAAAGCAAGTCACAACTTTGATAAAAAAACAATTATTGCTCAGGAACAGTATAATTATTTAGCTCAAATGCCTAAAGTTTTAGAAAAGTACCCTCAATTTATTCCCTACTTTATAGATACGATTTTGAAATATCCTGATATTCCAACTTCTTGTATTACTCAGATTCAAGATGATTTTTAAAAATTGGTTACTAAACAATGATATTCCGGAATATATTCAAGTTTATTTGATTAAGTTATATGCAGAGTCATCTGTAATAAATAAAGATATCCTTTTGAATTCTTTTAGGCGGTTACGTCGGAACTCAGGAGATTATATTGGTCGAGCGTTATTAGAAGCCATGAATGAAAAGTTGGGAAGAGGAGAAATTCTTGAAATTAGAGAATACTATAATAGAGCAGATTTATGGGAAAAACGGCAAATTTTGGAGATGATTAAGCGTGGTATTCCTAAGGACGAAAGAGAAGCATTTTTTTAGAGATATTCGGATTCATGAACAAGACTTATTTATTAGGTATATAGTACAGAAAAAAATAATTATATAAAAACTTAAGTTTTTTTGATATATTGTTTCTATGTACTCATTGAAAGTTGTCAAGATAAGAAAAAAATGGCAGTGCTAAACGATCTAGCACTGCTATTTTTTTATCATTTAAATAATTTCTTTTACTTGCGCCACACCTTTATCGGTCAGCATATAGTATCCATTTGTTACATACAATAGGCCTTGTTTCTTAAGGTGTGATGCGGCTTGGTGTGTATAGTCTGGCTTCCAGTTCAAGTGTTCGTGAATGGTGCCGATACCGTTTTCAATGGCTGCCACAGGTGTATTCATATGGGTATAGATGTGGCAGAGCATCATTGTTTCTCGATAGTGACGACGCAAGTGGCGTTGGCGAAGATAGGTTGCAATATAGCCTGTCTTTGGCGTGCCAATAACGGCAATTAATAAGGCGAGACCGATCGTTGTTGCAATAGCGCCTGCAATGGATACGTCTAGGGTGAAAGCGACTTCTGTACCGATGACAGCACAGATAATGCCGATGATGATACTGCTAGTGAGCATGGTTTTCACAGAGTCCGTCCATAAATAAGCAATAACCGCAGGTCCAATCATGAGGCCGATAACGAGAATGGCGCCTACTGCTTGGAATGAAGCCACCACGGTAAGGGATACCATGGTCATCAGCACGTAGTGGATGAGGGCCGGCATGAAGCCGAAGAGCCCCGCTAATAGTGGGTCGAAGGTAGATAGCTGCAATTCCTTGTAGAAGAGCATAACTAATAGGAGGTTGATGACCGCTACCCCCTAGGGAAATCCATAGAGATACAGGACCTAAGTCGGTACCGTTTATAATCCATCTGTCGAATGGGGCGAACGCGATCTCCCCTAGAAGTGCCGTATCTACGTCAAGGTGTGCGTTGCCGCTATAGAGACTGACGAGGATGATGGCGATGGAGAATAGAAGGGGGAAGATGATACCAATGGACGCGTCTTCGTTGACGAGCCCCGTGTTATGGATCATTTCTGTAAGCCATACAGTGCCTACGCCGACTAGTGTTGCCCCTACTAGAAGCAAGGGCGAGTTTAAGTCTTCTGTTACGAAGAAGGCGAGTACGATGCCGAGGAATACAGTGTGCGTAATGGCATCGGCCATCATGGACATGCGGCGCAACACGAGGAATACACCGGGGATAGCGCATGCAATGGAGACCGCAATGGCGATGAGTAAAATCTCTGTATGTACTGTCATGGGGCACCTCCTATATGAGGCTGTCCGCCCTCAGCTCTATATATCTTTTGTTGTAAATCGGCAGGACTTATCCTTGCGGTTTCTGATAATAAAGCTTGTTTTGATTGTTTATTTCTACGATATTGCCACAAGATGCCTCTGTTAGGTGCAAAAATGAGGCTCAACAGTACGATAACCGACAGAATGACGATAATCGCAGGACCTGTAGGCAGTTTTTGTACTGTTGTACTCCAAATGGTACCGCCCATAGCAGATACCATGCCAAAACATCCTGCTAGTATACACATGGTACCTAGCTTGTTCGTCCACTGACGGGCCCCTACGGCCGGTGCAATGAGTAGGGAGCTAATCAAGATAGCACCTACTGATTGAATGCCGATGATGATGGTCATGATCAATAGTGAACGATATAAAATGAGTGTAAAGGTGACGGGAATTTGCAATGTTTTAGCGTATTCTACGTCAAAGGAAATGAGCTTTAGCTCCTTCCAAAATAAGGCTGTTAAAACGATAATGATGAGCGCTGCTGCCGATGTAATGTACACATCGCGGGCTAATATGGTGGCGGCCTGTCCAAATATAAATTTTGAAAGCCCCGCCTGACCTGCATTGTTTAGACTTTGAAGGTAGGTGAGTAGAACCATACCAAGACCAAAGAAAGCAGAGAGTATAGTAGCTAGAGCACCATCGAATTTGATTTTACTGTTTTCTACAGTGATGGTAATGAGCCACGCTGCAGTGATAGAGGACAGGGCGGCACCTATAATGAGTACCTCAATGTCTTTTATACCGGTCAGCAAGAATGCGATGACTACACCAGGCAGTGCCGCGTGGGAGAGACCGTCACCGATGAGGCTTTCCTTGCGCAGTACTGCGAAGGTGCCCGCAATACCACTGGCAAGGCCCAAGAGAGCTGTGCCGAGCAATACCATCTGTGTTGTATAGGATTGGAGTATGGTCATACAATCCTCCCCTTGCCGTAGGTGCGCTCGATGGCCTCATCAGTAAAGGTCTCTACTACGGGACCATAGGCAACAGTTTGCTTGTTGACCATCGTTACCCAGTCGAAATATTGAGGTACCGTATTTAAATCGTGGTGTACGACGATCACCGTTTTGCCGCGCGCTTTCATTTCTTGTAATAGGGAAATAATGGCATGCTCCGTCGTTTTATCGACGCCCTTGAAAGGCTCGTCCATGAGGTAAATATCTGCCTCTTGTACGAGGGCTCTTGCAAGGAATACACGCTGTTGTTGGCCCCCTGAAAGTTGACGAATTTGCCTATTCACATAGTCGCTCATGCCCATTTTTTCAATCATGGAGAGGGCCAGCTCCTTATCCTTTTTACTTGGTCGTTTGAACCAACCTAGATGACCATAGCGGCCCATAAGTACAACGTCTAATACGGTAGTAGGAAAGTCCCAGTCTACGCTACCACTTTGAGGAACATAGGCGATTTTCTTGTAATCCTTTTTGTCCATTGCAAGGTGGTGGTCGATATAAAACTTAACACTACCTGAGATAACTGTTAATAGGCCTAACATGGCCTTTAATAATGTAGATTTACCGGCTCCATTAGGGCCGACGATAGCCGCTAAGGAACCGATAGGTACCTTCATATCTACGTCCCATAGTACGGGTTTTGTCGTGTAGGCTACGGTCATATCTTCAACTTCAACGGCCCATTCCATAGAGACCTCCTTTTATCAATAGTGCTACTAGCTGATATTGCTAGTAGTACTTGTACTTACATATGACGTACACTGTATGTCGTCCTTGTTTTGAAACGTTATTTGTTATTTAAGTGCTTTAGCGATGGTGTCGATATTGGCTTTTACCATGCCGATATATGTGCCGCCTTCAGTGCCTTCAGAACCGAGGGAGTCGGAGTATAATTCGCCACCGATGGCAACGTTCCAGCCTTTAGCCTTAGCTGCTTCTTGAACGGCTTCAATTGTTTTGTGCGGTACAGAAGATTCTACGAAGATCGCTTTAATTTTGTGATCTACGATGAATTGCACAAGTTCATTCACATCTTGTGTGCCTGCTTCTGTAGCAGTACTAACGCCTTGTAAACCTTTACTTCAAAGCCATACGCGCGAGCGAAGTATTGGAAGGCATCATGTGCTGTTACGAGGACGCGAGATTCTTTAGGAATAGATTCTGCTTGAGTTTTGATGTATGCATCTGTTTCATCTAATTTAGTGAGGTATGCATCATACCGTTTTTTGAAATCCTCTTTGTGAGCTGGATCTGCTTTTGCAAGACCTTCGTATACAGCTTTGGCAGCAAGTTTCCAGTTAGCTACATCGAACCAAATATGAGGGTCTTTAGTTTTCACGCCATCTTCTTCGTCAAAGTCGAGTAGAGTAGCTGGATCAATGGCGTCGGATACGCGGATGGTAGCTTTATTTTGTTTTGTTAAATTGTCGAAAATGGAACCCATTTTACCTTCTAAGTGAATGCCGTTGTACACCACAACATCTGCTTTAGACATAGCTGTTACATCGCCAGCGCTTGCTTGATAGAGGTGAGGGTCTACGCCAGGGCCCATGAGTCCTTGTACAGACACATGATCACCGCCAATTTCTTTTACTAAATCTGTTAACATTGTAGTAGTAGCTACAACATTTAATTTTTTCTGGCTGTCTTGGGCTGCATCTTTTCCACAGCCTGCTAATGCGAACAACATAAGTGCTAATGATACGACGATTAGTAAGATTCGATTGAATTTCATAATAAACCTCCTTTTTATAGATACTAATTTTAAAAAAACTTTAATAATCTTGTGTGAGGGAAATATTTTTGCTCTAATAATGAATTAATTTGAAAAGGAATATTTCTCTGAATTTAAACGGAAAAATAGCCGCTACTAACGTAGCGGCTAGTGGCAGTTATACGTTCGTCTGCTTGGGTCATGATCGTTTAGTGAATAAGAGCTTGTAGATGGTTTGGCCCAACGAGGGCAACGAGACCAAGTACTATCATGACCTTCATTTGAATACGCTTTTCTACGTCTCATGATGAACCTCCTTTGTGTAGTTTTTGTCATATCTACCTGATATGTAAGTCCGAACAGTTATCTTGTGTTCAATATATCATAAATGAGAAATTTTTATCAATAAGAAAATGTTCTTTAAATATTCATCTTTATTTAGTATGATATTATTCATAGACTCAAAATAATTATTTTAGGAGGCTTATTATGAATAAATTATTCAGATTCACTGCGGCGGCTTTACTTGTTGCATCTTTTGGCGTATTAGGTAATTATACAGCTGATGCAGCTAAGTTCTTAGAATCTCCGCGCGAAGTGGAAATTGTAAAACCTGAGTTACCTGAGGTTCCTCAAACAGCTACCGTAGCACCTACTATGCGCGTACGCTTTTTGATTGATAAAAAAGGGAATGTTAAAAATGTATTCGTAGAACGTTCTTCTGGTTATGCTCCAGTTGACGAAGCGGTGAAAAAAGCCATTTTACAATGGAAGTTTACACCTGCTATTGGTATGGACCAAAAGGCTCATGAATCTATTATTGGAATGACAATTACTCTACCTAAACATGCTGTAACAGCTAAATAAGGAGAATGTGATGAAAAAAGTGTTGCGTTGTACTGTGTTATGCGCATTGTTTGTAACTAGTATGGTAGCCTCTGTGTTGGCAGCTCCATCCAATTGCCTGTAGCCATATCTACTCCATCTGTAGATCAAATTAATATTGCTGGTTATGGCGATTCGATTCATAGTGCAGATGTGCGTTTTACCATTAATGAAGATGGTTCTGTAGGGGATATAGAGGTCGTAAAATCTAGTGGTGTTACTGCCCTTGATGAAGCTCTTGTTGAAAAAATTTCTACATGGCGTTTTACCCCTGCTACAGATTCTAATGGTAATCCAGTAGCATCTTCTAAAACTGAATATATTGATTTTAGAAATTAATAGAAGGCACTCATACATTGTATGGGTGCCTTTTTATGTGCTGGTGAAAGTACTTAAGGGTTTAATTATATGGGGTGAAAGTATTTTGTGGCTCAATTATCTTGAGAAATGTATCCACAGCAACTGAAAATTACTTTCAAAATAAGTACAATAAATGTATATTTAATATAGTAATAATATATTGTATATACTAATAGTCTTTGACCCATGGAGGTATAAGCATATGAATCCATTACAGCAAAAGCTAGACATTAATAACGAACGGTACAGAATTATTGTATCTATTAAAGAGGATTATTTAGACGGTAAATTATCCATGGAAGAGGGTAACCGTATTTTAAAAGAAAAGTTAGGCACTTGTACGCCTGATGAATTTGCTTATGCAGAGCAAAGTTTGAAAGGTGTCTATAAGGATGAAGAAATACTAGACAAGATGGATGATTTGTTGAATTTATTTGACGGTGTATTAGTGCGTGCCGAAAATGAGTACCCAGAGAATCATCCATTGTGGGCTTATTTAGAAGAAATTAATGCGGTTGAAAAGGTAGCTCTTGAAGCGGATGAATTGTTAAAACAAGATAAGTTTATTAAAAATCCTTGGCTTGGTGTTTGATTCCTTAGCAGAATGGCGTATCCATCTATCTCGTAAGCAAAATCAATTATATCCAATGTTAGAAAATCATGGGTTTGATCGTCCAACGCGGATTATGTGGACCTTTGATGATGGCGTGCGCGATGCTATCTCTTCATCCTACGCACTGCTTCGTGAAGATAAATATGAGGAGTTTTTAGCATCTGTTCCAGAAACACTGGCAAAGTTACGTGATTTGAACTCTAAGGAGTTAGAAGTTTTATTGCCAACATCCTTTAAACTATTAAGCGATGAAGAGTTTGTGCACATGAGCAAAAATGACCATGAAATCGGTTATGCTATTATTAACGCACCAGGTTTATATGTCGTGCCAGGTATTAACGATTCCGCAGCCTCATTAAATGGAAATGCTGCTAGTCAAAATAGTGCAGTATCTAATGAGTTTCTAAATGATTTGGCAGGCTTATTATCTAAGTATGTAGGTCCTGTAGGTGGAGCACAAGTTGGCAAGGATACAGTCCTCGATGTGGCGACAGGCAAATTGACCTTAGAGCAAATCAATTTGCTGTTCCGTCATCTTCCAGTAGATTTGTCTTATGTTGATGAAAATGAACTCGTTAAGTTTTACAGTGATACGCCACATCGTATATTCCCTCGCAGTGCCAATGTTATTGGTCGTGAAGTGAAGAATTGTCATCCAGCTAAGTCTGTTCATGTTGTAGAAGAAATCGTAGAGAAATTTCGTTCTGGTGAGCAAAACCAAGCTGAATTCTGGATCAATAAACCGGGATTGTTTATCTACGTTATCTATACAGCGGTACGTGATGAAAATGGTAAATTCCGCGGTGTCTTAGAAATGATGCAAGATTGTACTCATATTCGTGAACTTGAAGGCTCTCGTACCTTGTTGACTTGGGATAAGACTGATTTTGTAGGAAATACAGATAATAATAGTAATGATAAATCCCTAGCTCAAGAGGCCGCAGAAGAGGTTGATGAAGAACCACTTACTACCGATGCAGATGGGAGATTCCATATCGATGCAAAGACTACGCTATCTAACTTGATTAAGCAAAGCCCTGAAGTGGTAGATTATTTGATTTCTTTGAATCCTAAGTTTGAGAAATTGAAAACACCGATGGTAAAGGTTATGGCTAAGGTGGCTACTATAAAGATGATCGCAGAGCGTGGTGATTTTGATGTAGATGATTTGATTGGTAAAATCGATGCTTTCATTAATAAAGCTAGAAATAAATATGTTGCACTAATTCCAGATAAGCATGCATTAATTTCTTATAATTCATCTGTTTTGTGTATACAAATTTGTCTGAAAAGGGTACAATAAAACATAATGAAAGTATTTGCCGAGGCAGTATTTTCTTATCTTAAACTACTTTTACAAGAGAAATTACGTATATATTAAAGGTGAGGATCTGGATACTATGTCGACAAGACGCGTTTGGAAGCAAAGTGAAATTAAAACAAACCCATTATTTTCTAAGATGCGCAGTACTATTGAAACTGCATTTTATGGAAACAATGTAACGCCTATTACATCTGTGGCACAAGCGTACCAATTGGCCACTGAAGAACCTGGTGTTATCGTCCTCGATATGCCTGTATATAAACCATGCGAGCAAGGTTTGCCAGCTGATGCAAAGGTACTTGTTACAAACGATGGTAAAACTACAGGCCGTTATGCAAAAGCTCGTCGCATTATTGGCGATGAAGGCATTGACGAAGTGGAACTTGCTAATATTGCACGTGATGCAGTGTATGATAGCCGTGGTAAAGAATGGATTTCTGCTGATACTATCGTAGGTCTTGATAAAAAATTTACTGCTCGTGCGCATTTGATGATTCCGAAAGACCATGCATCCATTTTGTATTCTTGGATCATGAACTTTAAGTTCTTTGATGCAGCTGTAAAAGAATTCTACAATGATAGCGTAGAAATTCCAGAAGGCGACATTTATATCTATTCTGATCCTGACTATGTGGTACCAGGTCATCCAGGTGGGCTTGCTATTTTTGATCCAGCTCATAACTGCGCTATGATTCTTGGTATGCGCTACTTCGGTGAGCATAAAAAAGGTACTCTTACATTGGCATGGTCCTTGGCGAACCGCTTCGACTATGTAGCATGCCACGGCGGTATGAAACGTTACAACCTTGACAATGGTAAAAGCTATACTATCGGTGTATTTGGCTTGTCCGGTTCTGGTAAATCTACATTAACTCATGAAAAGCATGATGGTCGTTATGATATTTCTATCTTGCATGACGATGCGTATATCATTAATACTAATGACTTGAGTTCTATTGCTCTTGAACCTACATATTTCGACAAAATGCAAGACTATCCTGTGGAACATCCTGCTAATGAATTCTTGTTGACTCTACAAAATGTTGGCGTAACTATGGATGAGGATGGCCGTAAGGTTGTGTTGGCAGAAGATGTGCGTAATAATAATGGTCGCGCTATTAAATCTCAATTCTGGACAGATAATCGTGTAAACTACGTAGATCAACCAGTTAATGCCATTGTATGGCTTATGAAAGATAAAACTTTGCCACCAATCCTTAAAATTAATGATCCTGTTTTGGCATCTACAATGGGTGCAACACTTGCGACACGTCGTTCTACTGCTGAAAAGCTGGATGCTCACGTTGATCCAAATGCACTTGTTATCGAACCATATGCAAATCCATTCCGTACATATCCATTGGTTCGTGACTATGAAAGCTACAAAAAATTATTCTCTGAATGTGGCGTACAATGTTACATCATGAACACAGGTTTCTTCTTGGAAAATAAAATTCCTAAAGAGGTAACTCTTGATTTATTGGAACGTTTGGTAGAAGGTGCATTGGACTTCAAACCATTCTATAAATATGAAAACCTCTCTTATGTTGAGGTTCCTGGTTTTGAACCACCATTCCAAGTGCGTGAATACCATCACCAATTACACAAAGCTTTCGAGTTCCGCTATGACTATGTAGAAAAACTTATTGGTCATAAAAACGAATTGCCTCAAGAGGTATTGGATGTATTAAAAACTCTAATGTAGTCTCAAAATTTATTAAATCCTCAATATAATATTGAGATTGTCTACCTGCTCAAATAAAAAGGCCCTCCTTGTGGAGGGCTCTTTCTTTGTGGTAATATATACTTATGATAAATCAATAATGTTTTTGTTATAAGGTGTTTTTATGGATATAAAGGATATTAAATATATAAGTACCATCGTTGAGATGGCATCATTTTCAAAGGCGTCTAAAAAACAATATATCTCTCAACCCGCATTGAGTCAAAGTATTCGTCGCATTGAGGCTGAATTAGGGGTACCTTTATTTGCTCGAGATCGGACAAAGGTTGTACCAACCGCTGCAGCCTTACAAATTGCTAAAGAGGGTATGCCTTTAGTAGGAAAGGTAGAAGCTTTAACGCAGTCTATCATTAATCAAGGGTCTGATGCGGCTTATCATGTGCGTATTGGATTATCTCAATTCTATGGTCATCATATGTTGGGAAAAACATTGAAGAGCTTTCAACAAATTGAGCCATCCTGGGAATTTCATGTAGTAGAAGGGGAGTCCCATTTTTTGGAGCAACAAATTTGTGATGGATTGGTTGATGTAGGTCTATTTCCAACACCAATTTACTCGCAAGCTCTTGAAAGTTATCCTGTGTTAGATGAGCAAATTTTATTAGCTGTTAGTGTAGAGAATAAAAAAGCTATAGCTATTGCTGACTCGCTCATGACACCGAATGGAATACATGAGATAGCGCCATTTGGGTCTTTCCCTTTTATTCTCATAAGAGAAGGCCTTAAGTTGCGAACCTTGGTAAATCGTCTATGTCAGGCTGAATCCTTTGTGCCTAAAGCGGTTATTGGTTCTGAGAATCTTGATACTTGTAGATCCTTGGTAGAAGATGATTATGGTATTACATTCTTACCAAGCACATTAAATAGTAAGGGCGATGATGATAAAGTTAAATTCTATCCTTTAGCATCAAAACTATGTTTCCGTCAATTGGTTCTTGTAGCGAGATCAGATAGAGCAAAGCGATTCCATTTGCCTGAAGTGGCTCAAGTTATGCAACAATTCTTATAAATTATACAGATGGAATGTTAGAGTATTAAGTACTGTTTGCAAATAATAATTCATATAAAAACAATATATAAATATAGTATTCTATAGATAAAAGAGGTTAATTCCCTAAGTTCACAGGAATTAATCTCTTTTGATTTGTGAAAAGAAAAACTGAAAATATCGAATTTGATAAATATAGTAATTACAATGTTTTTGAAGTAAATGAGTCAAAAATCTCAAAAATAATTGACAAATGTCCTGTCAAAAATATACTTAAATTAGGTTAAAACATATTTAGGAGATAGGATTTAAAAACCCACAAGTGTGGTGGATTTAAAAAAATAAAATAAAAAGTAGAATATGTTTTTCTTATTATTGTTAGTTGGCCTACGTAGGCCCCTAGGAGGTTTATTATGAATAAAGATGTGGAAAACAAAAACACCCATGACCACAGCCATGGCGAACATCATCACCATCATGATCATGACCATCATCACCATGACCATGACCACTGCCATTGTGGCGGTCACCATCACAATCACGACCATGATCATCATCACGATCACGAACATGGTCACGACCATAGTCATGCAAAGGCTATGCCGACGGATAAATGGGTGCCACACACTCATGAACCAGGGGTACCTCATGAACATGGCGTAAATGACTACATGAAAGCCGTTGCGGAATACCGTAAAACTTGGCCTACAAACAAGATGTTATCGAACAAACACCAGATCCAGCTGTACGCGAAATGATTCTTCGCATGGAACAAATTGGTTGCGATACAGTATTTGATCGTTTCGATAAACAACAACCACAATGTACTTTCGGTATTGCAGGCGTATGTTGCCGTATCTGCTTCATGGGTCCATGTAAAATTACACCTAAGAGCCCTCGTGGTGTCTGCGGTGCTGATGCTGACCTTATCGTAGCTCGTAATATGACACGTGCTGCTGCAGGTGGCTTGACTCAACATGGTGCGCATGCTCGTGAAATCTTGATTTCTTTGAAAGCTGCTGCTAATGACCAATTGGATATTCCAATTTTGGGCGAAGAAAAAATTCGCACAGTATGTAAAGCTTTCAACATTCCTGAAGAAGGTCGTTCCTTAAAAGAAGTGGCTAATGACTTGGCAGATGTTCTATTAGAAGATTTGAGCCGTGCATTGCCTGGCGAATATAAAACAATTACAGCGTTAGCTCCAGCTGAGCGCCGTGAAGTTTGGAAAAATCTTGATATCTTGCCTATTTCCGCGTACAATGAAGCCTTTGATGCATACCATCGTACATGCGTAGGTACAGATGGCGATTGGGAAAGCAACATGAAACAATTCTTGCGTTGTGGTCTTGCTTTCACATTCACTGGCGTAGTGGCAGCGGACATCGCAACAGATGCATTGTTCGGCCAAGGTGGTCGTCGTACATCCAAAGTTAACATCGGTGCCTTGAAAAAAGGTTATGTTAACATCGCTGTTCATGGTCACTTGCCAACATTAGTATCCCAAATTTGTACAATTGGTGCCTCTGAAGAGTATTTAGAAAAAGCGAAAGCTATCGGTGCTAAAGGTATCCAATTCTACGGTATCTGCTGCTCTGGTTTGTCCAGCATGTACCGCTACGAAAACGTTATTCCATTGTGTAATGCTATCGGTGCGGAACTTGTACTTGGTACAGGCGCTCTTGATTGCTGGGTAGCTGACGTTCAAGACGTTTACCCTGCTATCATGGACGTAGCACGTTGCTTCAACACAAAAGTTATCACTACATCTGATGCAGCTCGTTTACCAGGTGCAGAACACATTGGTTACGATCACCATCATACTAACTTGTCTGAAACAAAAGCATTGGCTCGCAAAATCTTGGATCGTGCTCTTGAAGCTCATGAATTGCGTAAAGGTATGCCTGTATTCATTCCGCCATATGAAATCACTGCTGAAGTTGGTTTCTCTCCAGAATCCACTGTTAAACATTATGGCTCCTTCAAACCATTGGCAGAGGCTTTAAAATCTGGTAAAGTTCGTGGTATCGTTAACGTAGTAGGTTGTTCCAACCCTCGCGTTATCTACGAAAAAGCAACTGTAGATATCGTTGATACACTTATCAAAAATGGCTGTATCATCTTAACAAATGGTTGTGCATCCTTCCCATTGATGAAACTTGGTTACTGTAATACAGATGCTATTAAAAAATGTAGCCCTGCATTGCAAGAGTTCTTGGGCGATGATCAACCGCCAGTATGGCATGTTGGCGAATGTGTAGATAATGCTCGTTCTTCCGGCATTTTCGCTGGTATTGCTGGTGAATTAGGCCTTAACTTGCCACAAATGCCATTTGCAATGTCTAGCCCTGAATGGTCTAACGAAAAAGGTATCGATGCATCCCTTGGCTTCCGCTTGATGGGGATCAACTCCTACCACTGCGTTGAGCCACCTACACAAGGCTCTGATGCTGTTACAAAATGGCTTAAAAGAAGACACTAAGGATATCTTAGGTTCTGTTATGTATGTAAATACTGATCCCTGCTAAAGTAGCTGAAAAAAATCTTAGCTGATATCGATGCTAAACGTGCTGCTTTAGGTTGGGCTGAAGTAAAATAGTTTATCCTTTGATAGATTATAATTTGTAGATTACGTATAAAAAACACCCTCTATAGATCTTATAGTTATTATGACTATTAGAATTAAGAGGGTGTTTTTATTGTTTAGTGGATAGATTTTTTTACTAGTCTTGTATTAGCCGTAGTATAATGTACTAATTGTTTTAGACCTATTAAAGTGTGATGGTTTCACCATCTTCAGGCACTTCTACATGGCTTTCAATGTTGTTGCCTTTGATAAATTTGCGCACATCCTTACGACTTGTTGCAGTATGATTAACTGTATCCATGTGAACCGCAATAATTTTAGCCTCTGGTTTGCGTACCACCATGCGGCCAATATCTTTTGTACCCATAATAATACTATCTTCAAAGCCTAAAATTTGAGCATATCCAGTGTTCATAATAATAACGTTAGGGTCGAAGCGAAGAAGAGCCTTCTCAACATCACTTGTCCAAACTGTATCGCCTACAAGGTACACAGTTGGTTCGTCTGCTGCTTCAAAAATAACGCCCATCGCATCGCCTGCTAATTGTGCGAGAGCTGGATTTGCATACATTTCTAGAGTGCCGTGGGAGCCACCTGTTTTTCTTAATGTGATACCATTAAACTCTAGACTTTCAAAAATGATGCGTACATCATTAAAGCCTTGTGAAGTAATAAGTTCTTTGTCCGCTGTATTTTGTACAAAAATAGGAAGTGATTTTGGAATAGCATTAATTGCCGTATCATCCCAATGGTCAAGATGTGTGTGTGTGACTACCACTGCAGTTACATTGCTTAATAGATTGTCCATTGATAGAGGTAAATCAACCATAGGCATTCTTTGTTGATAGTTAAATGTTCCTTCAAAGCCAGGATAAGTATCTTTTGGTGCTAAAAATGGATCAATAAGGAATGTTGTATTTTTTATTGTTAATTTTCCTGTAGCATTTCGAATGTGAGTATATTGTGTCATAGTTATCTCCTTAATTAAATTATTGTCGATTTAATTGAATAGATTATCATTTGTAATCTCTAGAACTAGTGTATCTTGTTTTGGTATACTAGTCTCAACAATAATTAACACTATGTTTATTAATAGACACATTGTATAAAAGTGTCTATGTTGGAGGTTATATGATAACTCGAAAAGAAATGACACGTATGTTGTTAAAAGAAGGCTTGCTTAGTTGGTTAGCAAACAATTCCTTTGAGTCTGTAACAGTAACATCGGTGTGTAAAGCTTCGGGTATAACTCGCTCCACTTTTTATTTACACTATAGTAATATCATGGAAATTGTTGATGATTTAGTGGATGATGCAATCGCTTATTCGAAGCCAGGAATGGTAGATAACAACAATTTACAAACTATAGCTAATACCTTATCAGCTGCTTCTAATTCTGTTTCGTTGAGAGAAGCATACGATTCTATTTTTGATAGATTGCCTTTATGTCAGCGTATTATACGACATAAAAAGTATTTACCTTTATTTTTAGATGAACAAATTTCAGAATATGTATTACAACGCATTATAGGACGTGAAAAAGATCGACAAGGGCTCGTTATAGCAGAATCTCTTGGTATTTCGTTTGATGTTGGGGTATCTGTTTTTGTATTTTTAGTACACGGTCTATATGCTGTTAATAAACAATATAAGTGGTCTCAGACCGATGAGTGGTTAGAAGCTCAGAAAATTATTTTTGAACTAGTTTATCGTGGATTACAAAGAAGATAGAATTTATACACGCTTATATTTTGAGATTCATTAAAGTTTTATACAACGAAAAAAGGACTCCAACTGGAGTCCTTTTTTCATGTAAAGAGTGTTAGTATTAATATCAAATGAACCATGTATTTAAACAAGTAGTAGGTTTGGGGTTAGTAATACTTGTCGGGAGATAAATACACGTATGGTAACCAGGGAATTGTTACCTCTATTTATCATTTGACATTGTCATTATAAGAACAATAAATGAGTTAAAAATGAAGTTTTTAAGAAATTTCTTTTAATTTCTTGAAATTCTAAAAAGATAATAATTAAGTTTAATTATTGTTGATAAATATGGGGCAATTTTGGTATTATATATAAAGGAGAAGTTGTATATTTTATAAAGGTTTAATGGCTATTAAAGTTTTATAAAGTATACAGCTCTAAGGCATGAGAGGAGCAGTCATATGAGGAAAATATTAACCATATTGTCCCTTTTGTGGCTACTCAGTATAGGGGGGACCGCTAACGCAACGGACTGGTATTATGTTGGACCAGATGCGTCAGGAAACCAATTATTTATTGACAATGACAGTGTTCAAAAAAGTGATTATGATGCGCTTTTGTGGCTGCGGGTCAATGAACTGGGTGGCGACGAATTGCGATATAAAGTGTATATCAGTAGATATAATCGTACCATGGAAACGTTAAAGGTAGATGCGTACATGGCAGACGGTACACCTTATGAAAATGTAGAGTATAATGAAAACCCAGAACCTATTGAAGGCAATACAAATGGTCAAGCCATTTATAATTTATTATGGCAATAAAAGAACCATCTAGCACAGCAAACTAGATGGTTCTTTTTTATATGTGTAAAAAATTTATAAATCTTAGGAATATTTTTTATATACAACATCCTCAAATGAGAATGGTATATACGAAAACTTAAACTTGGGCAGAATTGCGACTTAGCTCCAAGTCTTGAATCATTTGGAGATCGTCTTGTGGAGAACGACCACCAGTTGTTAAGTAGCCACCAACCATGATGCCGTTAAGGCCACCTTTTAAAGCATAAGCTTGTAAGTCACGAAGATTTACTTCACGACCGCCAGCTGTACGAATCAATGCGTTTGGCAAGATGAAACGGAATACAGCGAAGGTACGTAAAATATCTAGAGGACGTAATGCTTTATTACTTTCAAATGGTGTACCTTTAACAGGATTTAAAATGTTGAGTGGTACAGAGTCAATATGCAAACGTTTAAGCTCGAATGCCATCTCTACGCGTTGTTCTAATGTTTCATTAAGCCCGAGGATGCCGCCAGAGCAAACGCGAATACCTGCTTTTTGAGCATTATCGATAGTAGACATTTTATCTTCGTAGGAATGAGTTGTACAAATATCTGGGAAGTGACTAGGTGCTGTTTCGATATTGGAGTGGTATCGAGTTACACCTACTTCTTTTAATTTGAGAGCTTGTTCGTAAGTTAACAAACCAAGAGAACAGCAAATTTCGAGACCTACTTCGTTTTTAATACGGTCTAATACGCGAATGATTTGGTTAAATTCGTTTGGGTTATTAGTATTACGACCACTCGTTACGATAGAAAAACGAATAGCGCCTGCTTCTTTAGCTTTGCGCGCCGCATCGAGGATACTTTCATCATCCATGAACGGATATACTTGAACACCTGTTTCGTGATGGGCAGATTGGGCACAGAATTTACAGTTTTCAGGACATTTGCCAGAACGTGCATTTACAATGGCGCATACATCCACGGAGTTGTCATTGAAATGTTGGCGAATTTTATCGGCCATAGCAAGTAAAATCATAGTGTCATCATCTGAAGTATGAATCAGCTCGATTGCTTCTTTTCTTAGTGATTTCGCCGCCGTTCATAATGCGGTTGGCAATAGTAAGAATTTTTTCGTATGTACCCACTTGGGATGATTGTTGATCTGTAGGCAAAGCCATAATAGCCTCCAAGAATTGTTAACTTAATAAAAACATAAAATATTGACAATTTGATTGTAAACGTTCGTGTATAAATTGTCAACTTAATGTATTTTTAAGTTAACAAAAATATCGCAGTGGGTTTTAGACCATTTTTAATACAGGTAAGGCGTATCGTTTAAATCTAATTGGAGATACTATATTTTTAGTATCTATTTTGATAGATTGATTGATAGTTATTTTTAAGTAATCTTTACGGTTTTTGTAGTATAATAAAATATTGTAATTACTATATATAACTATAATAAAAGTACTAATACAAGGAGTGGATATAGATGCAGCCATTTCGATTTATACACTGTGGTGACCTGCATTTAGGGGCACCCTTTCAATATGCTACAGGTATTAGCCGCGCCGTTGATCGCGCCGTGAGCGAAGCTACCTATGTAGCTTTTGATACAATTATTGACACTGCTATTGATGAGCATGTTCATGCGGTTGTCATCGCTGGTGATATTTATAATAGCGAAGATCATAATCTAGAGGCACAGGTGCGATTTGTGCGCGCCATGTATCGTTTGGCAGAACATCGCATTGCAGTATATATGGTGCAAGGTAATCATGATCCTGCTGAAAGCTGGAAGGCTCAATTGCAGATGCCGGATAATGTGCATGTATTCTCTAGTGAACAAGTACAACGTTTCCCATTAATTGTTAACAATATAGAAATTGGTGGCGTTTACGGCATTAGCTGTGGCCATGGTAATGAAAGCGACAATTATGCGCGCCAATACCGTGCCTTTGAACGAGATGAGTTTTCTTTGGCTGTCATGCACGGTACGGTAGGTTCTAGTGCAGGCTCTGAAAACCATAATGTGACCGGTCCATGCAGTTTAACTGATCTTGCAGAGGCGGCTATGGATTATTGGGCATTAGGACATATTCACAAATCTCAAGTTCTTAGCGAGGAACCTCTTGTTGTTTATTCCGGTAATCCTCAAGGTTTACACCGCAAGGAAATAGGCGCTAAGGGGTGCTATCTCGTCTCTGTATCTCATAATGGTCATTGTGAACCTCGTTTCATTGAAACAAGTGCAATCCGTTTTGAAGAAATCAAAATTGATATTGCAGGCATGAAAACGGAAGCAGAATTTTTAGAAATTTTACGCCATAAAAAAGAGAATCTCCGTAAGCAATATAAGAAAAATATCTTGCTTTCCATTGTTCTCGTAGGTACTGGTCCGTTGCATCGTTTATGTACACAAGAAGGTGTGCGCAAATTATGGTTGCAAGAGTCCCAAAGTGAAGAGAAAAGCAAGTCTATATTTGTTATGCCTTATCGCATGATCTGTAATACGCGACCTAGCATTAATTTGGCTGAACGTAGATTGTTATCCGATGTAGTAGGGGATTATTTACGCGCCTATGATGATATGGTTGATGGCAATGCGGTACAGACGGTACGTCAAATTTTGGCAGAACGACCTGAGTTTAAACGCTTAGGTGTATATGCCGATTTGTTGAGTGATGAATTATTGCTTCGCGCCTTGAAGCGCTGTGAAATTGAAGGTGTTACTGTATTGATGGGGGCTAACGATGAACATTAAACGCATACGATTTGATGAATTTGGCCCGTATCACAACTGGTCTTTCACTACGGGAAATCATGGTGTTCAGCTCATGTATGGACCTAATGAAAGTGGCAAAACATCTCTTCTTGAAGGGATGCGCACCCTTTTATTCGGTGGTACGCATAAGGCTTATGGGCCTATGACGGGTGCCCTTGATGTAGAGCGTAATGGTGAAAGCTACTACATTGGTCGTAAGGGTAAACAACTAGACTTTTACAGTCCAGGAAATCCAGCCATTCATGAGGAGCCAGCTCAACACTGGTGGCATGGTATTGATAAAAAAACATATAATCGAATTTTCGGATTGACTCTTGATGATTTACAAGGTCTCGATGTTCTACAAGAGGTAGAGGTTCGGTCTCGCTTCTTCGGTGCTGAAGGGGGCGAGCATTTAGGCTCGGTTGTAAAAGATGTGGAAAAAGGCGCTACTGATCTTATTAGTAGCTTCCTCTAATGGTAAACGCCGCATCAACGTGTTGATGGATGAACTTAAAGAAAATCGTCAAAAGTTAAGCCATTTAGCCGAGCATGAAACGCAATATGTAGAACTGCAAAAGGTCTTTCACAGTACTGAGCAGACTGAGGCAGAATTGCAAGGGCAGTTGCAAGAGTGGAAGGAATACCGCGACGGTATAGATGTGGTATTGCGCGCGTGGGATACGTATCGCCGTAGCGAAGAAGCGCGTATGCATATGCAACAGTACAATAGCGAGCTTGCCTTGAGTCGTGATGAGTTCCTTCGCATCGATGAGGAAATTAAACGAGCTCGAGACAATATGCAGTTGTGGCAAGAAAAGGAAGCGTCTTTGATGCCAGCCAACTTTAGTCCTGATAGTCCGTTTGGTACGTATGGTCAAGATATTGAAGACCTCATCCAACAAGGGGCTAAATGGGAACAATTGCGCCGGGAGTGTGAAGAAGGGGATGCGTACATCTTCAAGGTGCGAGAACAATTAGAATTCTCTCGATCCATGCATTCTGCATGGCGTGATGATGAACCGATGGCCGATGATGTGAATTGGTTTGAAGGTGAGCGCTTAGCAAGTCGCTTGCGCACTGCTAAAGATCAATTATTACATTGGCAAGATCGCAAGCCTGCTGAGGCCTCTGATGATTTGCCAGCAGCCAATCTCGACGGAGCATCGTTAGCAAATTACAGTGAAGAGGATTTGGCGAAAAAAGAGCATCTCGAACGTGAACTAGAGCTTATCTTGATGGATATTGATCGAGTTACAGAAAAACGGGATAGCTATGGTCCTGATGCACAACCGAGTAATTTGCCAAAGTGGTTACAACGCATTAGTGGCGTAGCTGCAGTGATTGGCGTTTTACTCGTATTAGCAGGCTTATTAGTATTAGAGTCTGTACTTTATACGATTGGCGGCTTTGTACTATTAATCCTATCTATGGCATTGTTCTGGTATGCTACATGGAGACGTCATAACGGCAATTCTGATGTATCTAAATTGAATTATGAGTTACAAATCTTGTCATCTCGTAAATCTGATGTAGAACATCAGTTAGAGGCACTTGTGAAAGCCACAACACCTGTGGTGAGTCCAATTCCATCCATAGAGGGCGCAGCGCATCTTGATCGTTGGGTCCAAGAAGGTCATACGTTGCAAGCTATTTATGATGAAGCCCTTGCAGCTTGGCAGAATTGGTTGCCTCAAGGTGCGGCGAAGAGCCTTAACGAAGATGATTTCTTCGGTCTCAAACAAGAGTACGATCAGTACCATGAACAGTTACGTACTATTGAAGGTTATGAAAAGCGCTTAGCAGAGCACAAAGAAGGCTTACGCGTTATCGAAGACCAAGCCATGACCTTGTGGTATAACCTTGGTGTTGAGACTCCTGTATCGCCTACAGAGTTAAAACGTATTTATAACCAATATAAAAACTTCCAACAAAATAAAATTGTATGGGAACAAAAGGAAGCACAACGTAAAAGCTTCCGCAATGAATACGATAATTGGCACCGCAAAGAAAAAGAATTGCTACTTCGTCAACAAGAGCTATTGCACAAGGCTGGCATGGAAAGCTCTAACGAGTATCGTCAACATCTTATCGATGAAGACCAATACAAGCAATGGCAAACCATTTATAAGCAAAGTCAGGTACAGTTAGATTTATTAGCTCCTGATGCGGAGAATAAAGATTTATTCTATCGTCGCTTGCGTGAAGGCAATAAGGATAATTGGTTAGATGAGTTAGCCCATTCTGAACGAGAAATAGCTTCTATTGAAGATAAGTTGGCTATCTTGTATGAACGTCGTGGTCAAATTGTAGAATCTATGCGTGCCCTAGGTTCCGACCAAGAGCAACACCAAATGCTTCAAGAACGGGAAGCATTGCAAAATGAATTAGAATCTGCTCTCGAAGATTGGGCTACCCAAGTGTTGATGAGCCACTGTATGGATAAGGCTCAACAGTCCTATGAGCAAGAAAAACAGCCTCATATGTTAGAGCTTGCATCTTCTTATATAGAACGTTTGACTGGCGGTATCTATACCTTTGATATTCTCGGGATCAACGAAGGCGTAGCACTGGTTAGTGGCAATGGAGAACGCTTAGAACTTAAGTTCTGGTCTAGTGGCTTAGCCGACCAAGTATACTTGGCATTGCGCCTAGCATTAGCTAAGGTATTCTCTTACCAAGTTGAATCCTTGCCAATTATCCTAGACGATATTCTTGTGCGCTTTGATGAAAACCGTCAACGTAGTGCATTAGAACTATTAGCAGAAATAGGCAAGAACCAACAAATCTGGTTGTTTACATGCCAACGCTCTGTATTTGATATGGCTCAATCCGTTACAGGCATTGATTGCCATAGATTAAGTCGCAATTAAACGTAACCCCTGTGAAGGTATATAGCTTTCACAGGGAATAGTAATGACAACGTTACAAATGATGTAACTAAAGTAACTGTTTTAGTTATCATAGTGTGTTAGTATTGATTAGAAAGAAAGGGGTTGAGTACTTGAATACAGCATATTTAGATATGATCCAAGGTAAGAACCCTGGTGTAACACCTGTGTGGTATATGCGCCAAGCTGGGCGTAGCCAAGCGGAATATCGCAAAATCAAAGAAAAATATACGCTCTTTGAAATTACTAAAGAGCCTGAGTTATGTGCTCGTGTTACAGAGCTACCTGTAAAAGAATACGGCGTAGATGCAGCCATCCTTTATAAGGATATTATGAGCCCTATGGTAGGGATGAATGTAAAGGTAGAGCTCAAGGCGGGTGTGGGACCTGTGTTTAACACACCGATTCGCTCTATGGCTGATGTAGATACATTAGATACCTTTGATCCTACAAAGGTAGATTATATTGGGAAAACGATTACGTTATTAACATCCGGTATGCTCGACGTTCCGCTCATTGGATTCTGTGGCGCACCATTTACGATTGCATCTTACCTCATCGAAGGGGGGACCAACAAAGAATTATAATAAGACCCGTGGCATGCTTATAGGTGCACCAGATGTGTGGAATGCATTGATGACAAAGTTAGCAGATATGTCCATTGAATATTTGTCTATGCAAGCCGAAGCCGGTGCGAATGCATTACAAATCTTCGACTCTTGGGTAGGCGCTGTGAATGCGGACCAATATAAACAAGGTATTTATCCTCATATGGAACGCATAATTAAGACTGTAAAAGATCGATACCCTCATTTACCTATGGCTATGAATGGTGTTGGTACCGATCATCTCGTATCTATTTGGTCTCATTTGCCATTGGATGTAATCGCTCTTGATTGGCGTAGCTCCATCGTTATGGCTAATGAACGAGGCGTAACACAAACGGTACAAGGTAATCTCGATCCAGCCTACTTATTCGCTGATGAAAAACATTAGCTCACGAAGTGGATCGTATCTTACTTGATGGTGTTCGTTATGGCCGTCATATCTTTAACTTAGGCCATGGTGTATTCCCAGAGGCGGATCCTAAAAAGCTCCATTGGCTCACAGACTATGTACATGAACGCAGTCGTGAATTATGGGCACAAGAGGGGTAAGCTAGTGAACATCGAGAAAAAAGGATTATTATTCTTATCCTATGGTAGCCCTTCAAGTAAGGATGATTTAGTGCCATATATGACGAGTATTCGTCATGGTCGCGTACCGACCGATGCTGAAGTTGCAAATCTTACCCATCGTTATGATGTCATTGGTCAGTGGTCCAACGTAGAATTACAAACGATGGCAGAACGTCAATATAATAGACTGCTTACGTTGTTGCCATCCATACCATCGGCCATCGGATATCTTCATATGAAGCCGTCCATTGCTGATGCGGTAGATACATTAGTCAAACAAGGTGTAGAGCATATTATCGCTATCGTAACGGCCCCATTCTTTACGTCTCTTGGTACTGGTGCTTATGAGAAGCAAGTGCAGGCTGCAATTGGTGACTTTCAAGATGTAACCTTTGATGTTATTCGTGCTTGGTGGGATCAACCTTCCTTTATCGAGTATTGGGTGAAAGCAGTTTCAGACTGCATCAATGACACTAAAGATGTATTTGTTATTTTTAGTGCTCATAGCATACCTCTTATTAATAGTCATAATGCAGACTCTTATGCTTTGGCCTTAGAGGAAAGTGCAAAAGAAATCGCTCAACGGTGCGATTTAGAACAGTGGTCTGTAGCTTGGCAGAGCGCAGCCCCTCATGGGCAATGGTTAGGGCCAACCGTAGCGGAAGCAATCAATCAAGCTTTGCATAGTGGTGCGATACATATAGCCTTTGTACCATTTGGCTTTGTAAGCAATCATGTAGAGGTATTGTACGATAATGATGTAGAGTGTAAAGAACTCGTTGATGCTGGCGGCGCTGTATATATGCGTGCAGAAATGCCGAATTGTGATGAAACATTCTTGCAAGCGATGGCGAGTGCAATAATAGAAAGGATTCATTCGTGAATGTAACAATAGTGGGCGGTGGCTTAACTGGATTGACAGCGGCTTATTATTTAGGCCGTGCAAAGCCGGACTGGACCATCACTCTTTATGAACAAGCACCACGATTTGGTGGGAAAATACAAACACAACGCGTCGATGACTTCGTAGTAGAGCTCGGACCTGATTCTTACTTAGGCCGTAAAACGGAAATGACGGATCTCGTCTATGATCTCGGATTAGGGGACACCCTTGTATCGAATGAAACAGGGCAAGCCTTTGTGTATGACAAAGGTTCTATTCATCCGATTCCAGGGGGCTCTATCATGGGCATCCCTACGGAAATGATGCCTTTTGTGAAAGCAACGCTTATTTCTTGGCCTGGCAAATTGCGAGCTGGTTTAGATTACTTTAAAAAGCCATACCAACTAGATAAAAATGGAGATGTATCCATTGGTCATTTCTTTCAATACCATTTAGGTCAAGAAATGATGGATAAGCTCATCGAGCCTCTATTGGCGGGTATCTATGGCGGCGACATTTATAAAATTAGCTTGTTATCTACATTCCCTCATTTTATTCAAGTAGAACAAAAATATGGGAACATGGTAAAAGGCATGATGGCTGCTAAGATGGGCCACTCAAAGGCGGGCGTCTCTAAGGCTGCCAAAGGTGCCGTAGCAGAAGGCGATGTGCCACGCGCTGGTAAAGGCATCATGACAGACCGTCAATTTGAAAGCCATGAAGCAAAGTCCACTAAGGCTCAAGCGGATATGGCAAGTCGTAAAAGGGGACTGCTGCTCAATCTGGTATGTTCCGCCAGTTAACAGGTGGTCTTGAAAGCGTGATTACCGCTATTGTTGATGCTATGCCTAGTAATGTGCACTTGTATACAGGTAAGTTGGTTTCTAATATTCGATATATTGAAGGTATGTATGCTATTGATGTGGTGAACTCTGGAAACGATGCTTGTGGCTGTCAATCTAATTCTAATTCCATTAAAACTGACTCTATTAATGCTGATAATAAGGGTGGAGCTAGCGGGTCTACTACAGATTCAGCTGTAGAGGTACTTCTTGATAAAGCTCCTGCTATGGCGGATCATGTGATTATCTCGACACCTCCCTGCCACATATACACAATGGTTTAAGGATGACCCGGGTTTTGATTTCTTGCGTTCTATGGAGCAATCAAGCTGTGCTATTGCTATTATGGCCTTTGATAAAAGTACTTTCGATGGCGACTTAAAGGGATCTGGATTGTTGATTACTCGTAAGACAGACACACCGCTTACAGCGTGTACCATTCTAAATCAAAAATGGCCGCAAACAACGCCTGATGATAAAGTGGTATTGCGCGTCTTTATCGGTAAGCCAGGCAATGATGTGGTAGAACAATATAGTGATGAAGAACTTTCAGAATTAGCAGTCGAAGAAATTCAACACATTATGCGTTTCTCTGCTAAGCCTGAATGGGTGCGCATCAATCGCCTCATTCACTGCATGCCGCAATATAATGTAGGGCATCGTGCAGGTATCAAGGCTGTACGTGAACATGTAGCTGAAAACTATCCAAATTTACACCTCATCGGTACACCATTTGATGGCATCGGTATTCCTGATGGTGTGAAGCAAGCGAAAGAATTAGTACAGTCTATTGTGGATAGTAATAAAAAGTTAATATTAATAAATAATTATAAGAAAAGACTCCATATGCTATAATAGTATATGGAGTCTTTTCGATTCTTAAAAGTAATAGATATATATCCTTTTTAATATAATCACTATAGATAGGAGTGATCACAATGGGAAAAGCAATCCCTACAGTAGAAGGTTGGCATAGCCAACACATGGTCTTTGCTATGGATTTCAGTGCATGGAACTGCTTTACAGCTGAAGAAAAAGCAGAAGCATGCAACGAATTAAAAGCATTTTTAGCAGACCTTGAAGCTAAACATCAAGCTAAAGAAGGTAGCTATGCATTCTATGATTGTAATGGTGCAAAAGGGGACTTAATCCTATGGATCCTTGGTCCATCCCTTGAATACTTGGCACAAGTAGAACGCAAATTCCGTTGCCTTGCGATTGCAAGCGTATTAGTTCAAACATATTCCTATACATCTGTAACAGAAGTAAGTGCTTATGTTAAAGCTAAACTCGATACAGAAGAAGTTAACCAAAAATTATACCCTCATGTACCTCGTGACAAATACATCTGCTTCTATAACATGAGCAAAAAACGTGAAGGTGATGACAACTGGTTCATGCTACCACCACAAGAACGAGGCATGTTGATGAAATCTCACGGTGAACTTGGTAAAACATACCTAGACGTTTTATCCGAATTTACAACAGGTGGCTGTGGCCTAGATGACTGGGAATGGGGCATTACAATCTTCAGTAATGACGACATCCAATTCAAAAAAATCGTATACGATATGCGCTTTGAAGTAGCCAGTGCAAAATACGGCATCTTCAGCGACTTCTACGTTGGTACTATCATCGACGATGCACTACTAGAAGAAATCTTTGGATAAAAAGGGGACTGCTTTGGCAGTCCCTTTATTCTAATTTGACGATATATATCTTTAACTCTATAATATAAATAGATAGTCAGACGAGTAGGACGTCAGGCGCATCTCAAAAACTAATTATCTAGGAAATGGCCTTTCTGTTTAGCTAATTACGCATGGTAACGGAGGGCTATTTTTTATTTCCTTTTTAATGAATGCTATAATTTTGAACAGAAAATTTGATGTTCGTACTGCACTGCGTAAAATATAATTCACTATATCTGAGCATCTTATTTACAACTATATTTTTATAAAAGAGAACCCCGCATCGATCCGACTTACGAGGTCAAGGCCCTAGGCCGTAGACCTGATAAGTATGGAGGAGAGATGCGGGGTTTCTTTTATCACTTAGTTTAGAAAAGTGAATTATATTTTGTTGTACTGTGGAGTGAACGTAAATTTTCTGTTTCCAGAAAATTATACGTTCATGTTTGCGCTTTTACGCACATAGAACCAGTAGCACACAGCTACTGTTACCAGGTTGAACACAAGTAATGCAACGAAAGCTGGGTAGATACTACCGAATGTAGTATATGTGAAACCGAAGATTTTAGGTGTAATAAAGGCACCGTATGCAGCTACGGCAGCAACGAAACCTGTAATTAAAGAGGAAAGCAATGGATTGCCAAATACGTGAGGAATCATACGGAATGTAGCACCAGTTGCGAAGCCACAGCATACGAATGTCAACACGGACATAGCAAAGAAGAATGGGAAGTTGTGCATATCTACGCCAACTGCAATTAGTGCTGTTGTTGCACATAGACCGAGAAGGCTTACAAAGGTAACTTTTTGTACCACTATTGATTTTATCGGCTAACCAACCGCCTACAGGACGAAGAGCACCTGCAACAAGGGGACCAACAAATGCAATGGATGCAAATGGAATTTCAGGGAATTCCTTGCCGACTAGTAGGCTGAGTGCTGCCGCATAACCAGAGAAGGCACCGAAGGAACATGTGTATAGCAATGTAAGTGCCCAAGTGTGTTTTGTTCCCAAAGATTTGTACAAGATTTTTAGGATTTGGTTTTTCTAGTGGTAAGTTATCCATGAAACGTGTCATAAGTGCAAGGATAACAACAAGTGGTACAATCCACATGAAAGCCGCATTGGCAAGGTATACTGCATTACCTTTGATGATAGCTGGTGTTACACCAAATACGCTACCTAATGCAGCGGAACCCATAGCGAATGGAGCTAAGAAGTAGATTACGGAGATACCAAGGTTACCAACGCCGCCGTTGATACCAAGAGCTGTACCTTTTTCAGATTTAGGGAAGAAGTTGCCAATGTACGCCATGGAGGACGAGAAGTTGGCGCCGCTAAACCGATAAGGGCAGTTAAAATCATAAATGTCATATAAGAAGTTGTTGTATCTTGAACGGCAAAGCCAAGCCATACAACAGGAACTAATAAAATAAGTGTGGAAATAAATGTCCAGTTCTTACCACCGATTAAGGCTGGCATGTAGGTATATACAAAACGTAATGTAGCACCAACAAGACCTGGCAAGGCAGCCAATGTAAATAATTGATCTGTAGTGAAATTAAAGCCTGCACCGTTTAGCTGTGCTGCAATGGTTGCCCATAAATACCATACACAGAATGAAAGTGTTAATGCAATTGTGGATATAACCAAGTTTTGTTTAGCGATTTTTTTACCAAACTTTTCCCAAAATTCTGGATTTTCTGGTTGCCAATTAGCCACAATTTCGCTACGGCTTGCCCCTACTTGAGGCATTTTTAGTTCGCTCATTTTGAACTTCTCCTTACTGAAAAACTATACATGCAATGAAGACATGGAAGATACAATTATCAGTCAATGTATATGAATATTGCAATCTATGGAATTTCTATAGAAAATATTCGAATTACTTAGAGAACTGAGTTATAATTATTGTATCAACTAAATTTGCAATGTCTTATATCACAAATATATTATATATTGTAAAAATTTTTGTGAATGTGACATAAAACACACATATTCTAGAAATTAATAAGTTATAATAATCTTATATATACAAAAAAGTATATAATACATGTACTTTTACTATAAATAGATTAGTATAACTAATGGATTTTATTTTAAAAGTACAATGGAGTGGTGAAGGTATGGATGAAAATTTAATTAACCAATTACTTGCTTTGCCGGGCGAGGAACTCCATCTTAAAAAAGGTGATTTTCTCTTCCACGAGGGGGACAAGGCAGAACACTTTTACGTAGTGTTAAAAGGTAGAATGAGCATTAAGAAATTCGAATCTAGTGGGCACATTTTTGCGCTACGATTAGTAGGACCGAATAATGTAATTGGTGAGGTTCCGTTGTATGAGGAGAACACAAAAACATACGTGTTCAACGCCATCGCTCGGGAGGATTGCACTGTTTATTCCATTCGCTATGATTTGTTAGAATCAGCTATTGCAAAAGATCATTCATTGGCTATTGCGATGATGAAAATCTATACATTACATATGCGGCGTCAACAGGCAAAATACCGAGACTTGCTGTTATACGGCAAGAAGGGAGCATTTTATTCTACCTTGTTGCGCTTAGCCAATAGTTATGGTGTGAAGCGCGAGGATGGTATCTTTATCGATATCGCTTTAACAAATCAAGAGCTAGCTGAATTTGCTGCCACATCAAGAGAAAGTTTAAATCGCATGCTAAGTGAGTTGCGTAAGTTGGGCTATGTAGCCTATGATAAACACCATCTAGTAATCTGTGATTTTGATGCTTTAATCGGATTGCTTGATTTAGAGGTTGATAATATAGACCCTAATATTAGTAATATCGAATAACAGTATTTTCTCCCTTGTGTTAGCTCAGCTAGCACAAGGGATTTTTGTAGTTTTGAAGGAGGACACGAGATGAGCTTGTTGTCTCAAAAGTTTAAGTTTCTTCGGAAGAAGAACGTATCTCCAAGCGGCCATCAAATAACTGAAGATGGCGGTCGCGAGTGGGAAAATTTTTATCGTGACCGTTGGTCTTACGATAAAGTTGTCCGCACAACGCATGGCGTAAACTGTACTGGTTCTTGTAGCTGGAATATCTACGTTAAGAATGGTGTTGTAGCGTGGGAAAATCAGGCGATTGATTACCCTGAAACACCAGATGATATGCCGGATTACGAACCACGTGGATGCCCTCGTGGTGCAACATTCTCTTGGTATCTCTATAGCCCATTACGCGTAAAATATCCATATGTGCGCGGTGAATTAGCTGAGCTTTGAGAGAAGCTAAAAAACATGCTAAGAACCCAATCGAAGCTTGGAAATCTATCGTAGAAGATCCTGAAAAAGCGAAGAAATACAAATCTGCCCGTGGTATGGGTGGCTTTGTGCGCTCCACATGGGATGAAGCGACAGAAATTACTGCCGCATCCTTATTATATACTGCAAAAACATACGGCCCTGACCGCAACGCAGGCTTCTCTGTAATTCCAGCGATGTCCATGTTGTCCTATGCAGCAGGTGCTCGTTTCCTTAACTTAATGGGTGGTACACCATTGTCCTTCTATGACTGGTATGCCGATTTACCACCTTCTAGCCCTCAAGTTTGGGGTGAACAAACTGATACACCTGAATCTGGTGACTGGTACAATGCTGGTTACATCATGACTTGGGGTTCTAACGTACCGTTGACTCGTACGCCATGAATGCTCACTTCTTAACAGAGGTTCGTTACAAAGGTACTAAAGTAGTATCCGTATCCCCTGACTATGCGGAATCTACAACTTCTTCCGATGCTTGGCTCAATGTAAAAGCCGGTACTGATGCGGCTCTTGCTATGGCAATGGGCCACGTAATCTTAAAAGAATACTACATCGACAAGGAAACTCCATACTTCAAAGAGTATGCTAAAGAGTTCACAGATATGCCATTCCTTGTACGCGTTGAAGAAATCAACGGCACAGTTCAACCAGGCCGCTTCTTGAATGCTAAGGACTTAGGTCGCCAAGAAGAAGGCGCTGACTTCCAAATGGTATTGATCGATGAAACAACAAATGAAATCGTTATTCCTAATGGTACAATGGGCGAACGTCACACAAATCCACAAAAATGGAATTTACGCCTTGAAAACCGCGATACAGGGGCTAAAATCGATCCTCGCTTATCCGTGTTTGATCAACGTGAAGATGTGACTGTTGTTAAGTTGCCATACTTTGGCGATGAAGAGCACGAAGGCGTAATTGAACGTGCTATTCCTACAATTACAGTACAAACTGTAGATGGTCCTGTAAAAGTAACTACTGTATATGACCTTATTCTTGCTAACTATGGTATCGACCGTGGTATCGGTGGTGAAGTGGCAACATCTTATACAGATGACACTCCTTACACACCTACATGGCAAGAAAAAATTACTGGCGTAAAAGCAGATATCGCTATTGCCACAGCTCGTGAATTTGCAGATAATGCAGAAAAAACTAAAGGTCGTTCCATGATTATCATGGGTGGTGGTATTAACCACTGGTACCATGCAGATATCATTTACCGTACAATCTTGAACCTCATCATGTTCTGTGGTACAGAAGGTGTTAACGGTGGCTGGGCTCACTACGTAGGTCAAGAAAAACTCTCGTCCTGTTGAAGGCTGGGGCGGTATCATGACAGCTAACGACTGGAGTAAAGCGCCTCGTTTGCAAAATGGTACATCTTGGTTCTACTTTGCTACAGAACAATATCGTTCTGATTGCATCGATTTGGCAGACCGCGTATCTAAATTAGCTAAGCCTCGTTACCGTCACCCTGGTGATTACAACGTATTGGCTGCACGTTTAGGCTGGTTGCCATCTTACCCTACTTTCAATAAAGGCAGCCAAGCCTTTGATTAACGACGCTCGTGCAGCGGGTGCTGGTACAGAAGCAGAAATCAACCAATATGTGGCGCAAGCGTTGAAAAAAACAAAAGAATTACAATTCTGCGTAGAAGATCCAGCGGCAAAAGAAAACCATCCACGCAACTTGTTTGTATGGCGTGCGAACCTTATCGGTTCTTCCTCTAAAAGGCCACGAATATTTCTTGAAACATTTACTTGGTACAAAACATGGTGTTCTTGAAGATGATGATGCACCAGTAAAACCAGAAGAAATCAAATGGCGCGAAGCAGATGAAGCTGGTAAGCTCGATCTTAATCGATATCGACTTCCGTATGACTTCTACGAGGCATGTCTCTGATATCGTATTCCCAGCGGCTACATGGTATGAAAAGAAGACTTGTCTTCTACAGATATGCATCCATATGTACACGTATTCCAAGCAGCTGTTGATTGCGCATGGGAAACTAAATCTGACTGGGATACATTCCGTACCCTTGCAGAAAACAGTATCTCGCGTAGCAAAGAGTCTAGCTTCACAGAATACGAAGATATCGTAGCATTACCTCTTGGTCATGATAGCCCAGGTGAAGTGGCTCAACCAGAAGGTAAGGTTCTCGACTGGAGCAAAGGCGAATGTGAACCAATTCCTGGTAAAACAATGCCGAACCTCGTTCATGTAAAAACGCGATTATAGTAAAATCTTTGAAAAATACATTGCATTGGGACCTAATATTGAAAATAAAATGGGTGCTCATGGCATGGCTTGGGATGTATCTGATGAATATAAGACATTATATGATCAAAATGGTACAATCGATAATCCAGAATTCATTTCTCATGGTCGCCCTAGCATTTACGAATGTAAGGGAAGCTTGTAATGTTGTATTGACATTGTCCTCTTGTACAAACGGTAAATTGGCTGTTCGCTCTTGAAAGCAATGGAAGAAAAACAGGTCTTTCTGGTCTTGAAAAAAGAACGCAAAGGCCGTGAACAAGAAAAATTACTTTCGATGACATGGTTCGCCAACCACGCTTCATTATTAGCTCTGTAACAAGTACTGGTAAGAACGATAAAAACCGTCGTTACTCTCCATTTACAACATCTACAGAAGATAAGGTACCATTCCGTACCGTAACAGGGTCGTCAATCCTTCTATTGCGACCATGAAATGATGCGTGATTACGGTGAAGCTATGGCGTTGTACAAAACCTGTATTGTCCTATAAACCAGTACAAGGTGACTACAAACAAGAAGGTATCCCTGAAATCACATTGAAATACTTAACACCACATCATAAGTGGTCTACACATAGTATGTATTTCGATAGCCAACAAATGTTGACATTGTTCCGTGGTGGTCAAACAATTTGGCTCAACGAAGACGATGCAGCAGAAATTGACGTTAAAGATAATGATTGGGTAGAAGCTTTCAATAAAAACGGTATCGTTGCAGCTCGTGCTGTAGTTTCCCCGTATTCCTCGCGGTATTTCCTGATGCACCATTCCCAAGACCGTCACATTAACGTTCCTGGTGCGAAGGTTAAGAAACAACGTGGTGGTACGCATAATGCACCAACTCATATTCACATGAAACCGACACACATGATCGGCGGTTATGGCCAATTGAGCTATGGCTTTAACTACTATGGCCCAACTGGTAACCAACGTGATATGACAATTGTGGCTCGTAAAATGAAGGAGGTAGATTGGCTTGAAGATTAAGGCTCAAGTATCTATGGTCCTAAATTTGGATAAGTGTTTGGGTTGTCATACATGCTCTATCACTTGTAAAAATACATGGACGAACCGCGAAGGCGCGGAATATATGTACTTCAATAACGTGGAAACTCGCCCAGGCGTAGGTTATCCACGTCATTGGGAAGACCAAGAAAAATGGAAAGGCGGCTGGACATTAGATAACTCTGGCAAATTAGCTCTTTCTACAGGTTCTAAAACAAATCGTTTGATGAAATTATTCTTCCATCCTGAACAACCAGAATTGAAAGATTATTTTGAACCTTGGACATATGACTATGAAACATTGATTCATGGTGGTCGTAAAAACAACCAACCAGTTGCTCGTCCTCGTTCCCTAGTGACTAAACAAAAAATGGAAGTTACTTGGGGCCCTAACTGGGATGATGATTTAGCAGGTGGTCAACACGCTCGTTCCGATGTGAACTTGGCTAAGATGGGCGAAGATATCGTATTTGATTACGAAGAAGTATTCATGCGTTATTTGCCTCGTCTTTGTAACCACTGCTTGAACCCTGCATGCGTAGCTGCATGTCCATCCGGCGCGATTTATAAACGCGACGAAGATGGTGTGGTTCTCGTATCTCAAGATGTATGCCGCGGTTGGAGACATTGTGTTCCATCTTGTCCATACAAAAAAATCTTCTATAACTGGGAAACTAATAAAGCTGAAAAATGCGTATTCTGTTACCCACGCTTAGAAAATGACTTGCCTCAAATCTGTGCTGAAACTTGTGTAGGCCGTATGCGCTATGTTGGCGTTGTATTCTACGATATGGATAAAGTAGAAGCTATGGCAGCTACAAAAAATGAACAAGATATTTACGAAAATACATTAGATTTGATTTTGGACCCTCATGATCCAGAGGTTATCAAAGCGGCTCGTGCTGAAGGCATCTCCGAAGCATGGATTAAAGCAGCTCAAAAATCTCCTGTATACAAACTTGTAAAAGAGTGGGGCGTGGCATTGCCATTGCATCCTGAGTATCGCACATTGCCAATGGTTTGGTATGTACCACCACTCAGCCCAATCTTGCAACGATGTAACATCTGATGTATACTTGCCAGATGCACATGAAATGCGCGTACCTGTACAATACCTTGCTAACTTGTTTGCAGCAGGTAGTACAGAAATCTTAGCTCGTACATTGCAACGTGTTCTCGACATGCGTGAATATATGCGTCGTCGTGAAACAGGTGACGGTCCTATTGAACACAAAAGTTGATTTAACAGAGGATCGAATGTACGGTATGTACAAAATTGTTGGCATTGTCCAAATACAATGATCGCTTTGTTATTCCATCTGACGTAAAGTATCTCGCGAAGGTCGCCTAGAAATGCAACATAATCGCGGATTTGCTTGCCCTACAGGGGGATGTCAATAATGAAGGATGCTCAGAAAAATCGCTCTTATTGCGTCATTTCTTCTACGCTATCCTGATGAACAATGGTATGAACGAACTACCTGAATGGAGAGAGGACGCCCAATCCGTTGGGCATCCTCAACTTCGCCAAGGTTTATTAGAATTCTTCGACTATGTAGAGGAATCAATAAAAAGAATTTGAAGACCAATATGTTCGTACCTTTGATTTTGAGTCAAAATACAACTATGTATTTGTCGACTTATGAATTACAAGGTACTGGGGAACAAGCAGAAGAACTCGTTAAATTTAAAGCTTTCTTCCTAGAAAACGACTATGATTTACCAAAAGAAATGCCAGACTATATTCCAGCACTTCTTGAATTATGTGCCGTTATCGATGATGAAAAAGCAAAAGAAATTTACGACTATTGTAAGCCAAAATTGGAATACATTAGAGAACGCTTCATTGAGGCTAAATTGCCTTATGCATTCTTGTTTGATATTATCTTGTCTGTTGCAAATGGATTGGAGGACGGTGCACGATGAATCTATTCCTTTGGGGCGCTTTGCCTTACATCGCTTTCACCTTCTTAATCGTAGGTACTTTGGTTCGTTTCTTCTACTTTGAAAGAAACTGGACTACAAAATCGAGTGAATTTTTAGAGAAAAAACAATTGCGCATTGCCAATCCATTGTTCCACTTTGGTTTGCTTTGCGTTATCGGTGGTCACGTAGTAGGTGTGTTAATCCCTAAAACTTGGACTGCTGCAATCGGTATTAATGACCATATGTACCATCAAGGTGCGTTATACATGGGTGCTGTAGCGGGTATTATCTTCATCTTAGGCTTCTTGCTTTTGATGAAACGTCGCTTTACTGTGCCTGCTATGAAAGTTAACACATCTGGCCTTGATAAATGGTTATACTTATTCTTAACATTAGCCATTTTTCAGCGGTATGGCTGGTACATTGCTTAATGCATCTGGTTTCTTTGATTACCGCGTATCTATCGGTCCTTGGTTCCGTAGCTTACTATCCTTTTATGCCCTGATCCATCCTTGATGGAAGGCAGTACCATTCATGTTTAAATTCCATATGTTAGCTTGGATGGTGGTAG